>Ga0207416_1000069_pt1 | contig 185327 bp, 161 predicted proteins | sample PaiPotPPM11metaG_FD_184107 | JGI IMG/M metagenome (GOLD analysis project Ga0207416, IMG submission 184107) | Iron sulfur acid spring bacterial and archeal communities from Banff, Canada, to study Microbial Dark Matter (Phase II) - Paint Pots PPM... ... | reverse complement strand
TCAACCTCATCCTGGGGGCCTCCCGTGTTGTTTAGAGCCGCGCTGGTACGCACTCTAAATGACGCATCAGAGGCCCTCTTGCTTCAATCTGCCGCTCTCATTTGCAACAAATATTTTCGCTTTGGGGCTAGCTCACGGTATTTCTTCAGAACGACTCCGTTTATAGGCGAAGTTATCTCGCACTGGCCGACATTGAAGCGGGCATAGGCAATCTCCGCTTCGGCATGATTGAGGTTGGCTCGCGCGACTAATAGTGCATTCTCTGACACGTCGAGCTGATCCTGCGAGATTACATGCTGACGAAAGAGTTCGCGTTGGCGGTCGAGCTTCAGTCGTGCCAGCTTCAAATTGGCCGCTGACAAGTCACGATCCGCAAATGTCTGCCGAAGCTGGGCCTGGTAATCGCGATCGTCGATGCGGGCAAGCAAATCGCCTTTGTTGACGTGCCTGCCTTCCTCGATAGGTTCCTGAATTATCTGGCCCAGAATCTTGGTGCCGATGGTGATGTACTTGTCGCGCGTCACAACATAGCCGGAGCCGGTGAGCAGTGGCCGCGGCTGCTCGGCAGCAATCAGCATCGCGGTTGCGGTCTGTACTTCGAGTGGACGTCCAAGCGTGTGCAAGTAGGCTTCGTATCCAGCAAACGCGACTGCCCCCGCGATAAGAGCCGCCAACGCATACGGTAGCAGCCGGCGCCGGGGTTCCTCGTTGCGTACGATGCGCAACGATTCGAGTTCGCGAATATTCGGTCCGCGGGGCGACTCGGAAGCCATTTAGCTAGACGTTTCGTAATGCGTCGACCACGGTCAGACGCATCGCCTGCCGCGCCGGCAGCCATCCGCCCAGCAGACCCATGAGCGCGGCAACGCGAACGCCTCTATGATGATCGCGGGGCTGACGCGGAAGCTGAATGCCATAGTTGAGAAGGTGACGAAGTTCGCAAAGCTGGTCGAAAAGCCATTCATCGGCAGCGCGAGAATGACCCCGATTACGCAAGCGACGAGCTCCAGCACCAGCGATTCGACCAGGAACGAGAGCATCACGGCGCCAGGACCGAAGCCAAGGGCGCGCAAGGTTGCAATCTCGACCCTCTGCGCCGCGACCGCGGCATACATCGTATTCATCGCCCCGAAAATCGCGCCAATTCCCATGATCACAGCGACCACCATAACCAGGCTTCGCAGTTGAGTGGTGACCATGGCCTCGTCACGATAATACTCAGGCTCGCTTTGCGCCTGCAGGTCGATCCTCGGGTCGTTCGCGATACGCTGAATGAGTGCCGCAACATTTGCACCAGCAGCCAGTTTAATGCGAGCACAGGCATAATACGCTCCGCGCCGCGCTTCATCCTGGACGCTATGGATATCGCCCCAAATTTCGGATTCGAACGAACTCCCCAGGGCTTCGAAAATGCCAACCACCCGCCATGTACCGCGGCCGAAGCGGAGGATCGCGCCGAGCGTGCAATTCGAATAACGCCCGACCAGACTCTTGCCCACGATTATCTCGTTCATGCCGGGGCGAAACATTCGCCCTGCGACCAGGTGAATCTGATCGTGCACTTCGAGCGCGACGGGCAGAACTCCCCGGAATACAATGTTTTCGCTGCCGCCAGAGGTCCGCTGCAATAGCGTTTGCACCGGCAATTCAGGAGACGCTAACGGATTGCCCGCCGCGTCGCGCCGGATTGCGGGCAGGAATCTCAGCGCATTGAACTGATCAAGCGTCATCAGCGAGTACGTTTCTGTCGTGGCGCCCCGCCGGACCACGACCATATTGTCCGGTGCTCCGCTGTCAATGATCGTGGCGCCGATTCCGGCCACCATTGCCATCACGATGACAAATACGGCAATCACCAATGCGATACCGCTCGCAGTCATCGCCGTGGAAACGCGCCGGACCAACAAGCTTCGAACATTATATTTCAGGCGGGATAGCCATCAGGCGACTAACCTGAGCGCATCGACTATATTGCGCCGCGCGGCTGCGTAGGCCGGGAGGAACGCGCTCATGATCCCGAGCAGCGCGGCCACCAACATCGTCTCGCCAACTATGTGTGGCCTGAGGCCGCGGTCCCTGAAATCCGAAGCAGCCAATGGCCAGTATTGTCGTCGAAACGGCCTACGCCGAGTTGATAACGGCAAGCAGCCCGACTAAATGACTATTGACAGCCACTCAATTCCACGGGAACGGACACCATCCGTGCCCAGAGTTCGGAGGCATCCATGGCCAATTCAAGCAACGAAGTAGACGTAGACCGCTTGATCGCGGATCCTCGCGCGATAGACGAGCTGAATCAGGCCGTCATTAGTGAATTCCGCGGGAACCAGGGCAGAGTCAGCGGTGCGATGGAGGGGATGCCGATCCTGCTGCTCACGATGACCGGCGCCAAAACCGGGCGCACTTTGACTCGTCCGCTGTGCTATTCGCGCGACGGTGATCGCCTCGTCATCATCGCTTCTTATGGAGGTGCTCCCGGTAATCCCCCCTTGTACCACAATATGCTCGCTAATCCGGTGGTGACGGTTGAGGTTGGCACCGAGAAGTTCAAGGCGAGAGCCGCTCAAACCTCGGGTGCGGAGCGGCAGCGGCTGTTCGATGCGCAGGCTCGGTTGATGCCTTTTTTTAATGATTATCAGAAGAAAACCAAGCGCCAGATCCCGGTGCTGACCCTGACGCGGATTGATTAGTTTACCCATCGTCAACTGAATCGTCGTAACAGTCGGGAAGACAGACGCGGAGACGGTAGCTGCAGACGTGGAAATCGTCGAACAAGTCGCCGGAACAAGAGAACGATGAAGCGTGGCTCGCGCAACATCGTGGGGAAATCATTGAGCCCAACCTGCTGATTTTGATCCGCATCATCACTTGTGGATGTGCGCCGACAACGTCTATCTCTTTCCGGAATTGCTGGCTGATCTGTCAAGTGGCCACAATCTGCGCGCGGCCGTGTTCGAGGAATGCGGTTCGATGTACAGGGCTAACGGACCCGAGGAGCCTCGTTCTTTGGGCGAGACCGTTTCGTTACCGGAATTGCCGCGATGAGCGCGAGTGGCGGCTTCGGTTCGGTGCGCGTTTGCACCGCGATGGTCGGGAACGTCAACCTTATGCTCGGGTCGCGAGTCGAACCGATGTGCGCGGCACATCTCCCCGTCAGCGGCAGACCCTGCTTGACAGAAACAATCGCTCCCTGATATTTAACTAATTAGTTATCTAACTTAATGGTTAATCAACTGCCGATATCGCCAGATCTCAGCACCACCTTCGCGGCGCTTGCCGATCCGACTAGACGGGCCATCCTTGCGCGCCTTGCTTCGGGCGAAGCGACGGTCTCGGAGCTGGCTGAACCCTTTAAAATGAGCGGTCCCGCAGTTTCCAAGCACCTCAAGGTGTTGGAACACGCCGGCCTGATCTCGCGCGGGCGCCAGGCTCAATGGCGGCCGTGCCGGCTCAAAGCAGATGCTCTAAAATCCGTCGCCGACTGGTTGGGGGAATATCGTCGTTTCTGGGAGGAGAGCTTCGACCGGCTCGACGACTATTTGCGGGAGCTGCAAGCGAAGAACAAACGCGTCGCGCGAGTGAAGGAGAAGAAGAATGGCCGCAGGAACTAATACCGCCGCCACCCAGCCGTGAGCCGCAGGCGTGAAAGGAGCATCCGATGAAACCGTATCTGTGCAAAGTTCCGACGAAAGAGAAGCGACGTGCCAAAAGAAGCAAAACTTGATCAAGGCACCGAACCAGCCGATCGTGAGCTTGTCATCACGCGCATCTTCGACGCCCCCCGCGAACTCGTTTTTGAGGCATTTACCGACCCAGAGCGCTTGATGAATTGGTGGGGCCCTCACGGCTGCACCGTGATCTCCTGCGAAGCTGACCCTAGGGCGGGGGGAACCTGGTGCATATCCATGCGATCGCCGAGTGCACTTCCGCAATTCGTCCACCGTCATCCCGTCAACCCCGAGACTAGTCCCGCACTCTCGCCACAGCGCCAAAGCGGCGGAGACGTTGGCACGCACGAGCACGAGTGGATCGTAGAGAGACAGCGAGGCGTATATCAGGAGGTCGTCAAGCCCGAGCGGCTTGTCTTTACCTATGCCTTCGAAGATGATGCCGGCCGGCCGCTCCATCAAACGGTGATTACGGTAAGCTTCGCGAACGAGGGGGGCAGAACCAAGCTGACTCTGCATCAGGCGATCTTCGAGTCCGTCTCGGCTCGAGACGACCATGTCCGCGGCTGGACCGAAGCTCTGGAGCATTTGGCGGAGTATCTGACGCGAACCTAGTAAGGCCAAACAGAGAATACTCATTGTCACACGAAGTCATCGCGATCCAGTTCGGCGATATCGACCGGCGCGCGGGCGAAATCCTGATCCGCAGTGGGACAGGACCCGTGGTGGCCGTGCTGCACGGATTCCCGCAGGAATGAGCTGTAGCGCCGCCGCTTGTGATCGCCTACACATTCAGTGACCGCGAACCGCCAAGAGCCAACGATTGACTTATGGAGAAGACTCATGGTCACTATCACCGCCTACAGTTGGGTTCCTGATTTTGCCAAGGGCCTGGTGCGCGATCTGCGCGTTCGTTGGGCGCTCGAAGAAGCCAGGCTCCCATATCAGGTCAAACTCATCACGCATGAGGAAAAACTGACGCCGTCGTACCGCGCCCTTCAACCTTTTTCTCAGGTGCCAAGCTATCGAGACGATGATCTGGTGCTGTTCGAGTCTGGTGCGATCGTGCTGCACATCGCCCGCGCGAGTGCGGCTTTGCTTCCAACGGATGAAGCCGGCCGAGCCAGAGCGACAGCCTGGGTGTTCGCCGCGCTGAATTCGATTGAGCCGTTCATCATGGGCCTGGTCGATGTGGATATTTTCAGCAGAGAGGCGCCCTGGGCGCAGGAAAGTCGGCCTCATTGGGAAGGCATAGTCAAGAAGCGCCTTTCTGATCTGGCGGACCGTTTGAGCGGGCGCGATTGGCTTGAAGATCGCTTCACGGCCGGTGACCTGATGATGGCAACTGTCCTGCGCATCCTGCGGCACACCGATCTGGTGACGTCCGATCCAACGCTGGCGCCATATTTGGCGCGCTGCGAGGCACGTCCAGCCTTTCAAAAGGCGCTCGCGGACCAGATGGCCTCGTTTATGGAAGCGGATGCACGGCCGTCGGCATGATTGGCCTATCTGCTATTTGCGAGCTGGTCTCACGGTCGTTCGTAACGAGAGGCGATAACATTAGTATCGATGAACTAAAAGCGAAGGACGAAATCATGACGACCAAAACTAACACGTTCACCTAAGGCCGTGACTTGCTTCTTATTCGAACTATCCACGCACCACGAGAGAAGGTATTCAAGGCCTGGACTGATCCTGCGTTGCTCAAGAAATGGTTTGCACCGCAGCCATGGACGACGCCTGTCGTTGAAACGGATGTGCGGGTTGGGGGATCGACTCTGATCGTAATGCGCGGCCCCGATGGTAGTGAGTTCCCAAGTCGCGGTATCTATCTTGAGGTGATCGAAAACGAGCGGCTAGTATTCACCGATGCTTACACGAAAGCATGGAAGCCATCCGAGAAACCCTTCATGACCGTGGAGCCGACATTTGAAGATCAAGCAGGTCAGACAAAATACAGCGCTTGCGTCCGTCACTGGCCGATGGCTGACCGCGAAAAGCATGAGCAAATGGGCTTTCATCAAGGATGGACAATGTGCGCAGAGCAGCTCGCCGCCATTGTTGAGTGACTCCAGTTCTTCGCTGAATAACGCCTCGCTAACGCTCAGGCTCCCTCCTGACCCCACCATTTGGCTCGCTGATCACGGTGAGCGTCGGCCGTGTGGCGTTTAGCTGAAAAAGACTTCGCGGACGAGGTTGACGTCGTTGTACTCTCGAACCTGGGCGATGCGGTCACCGTCGAAGAGGAAATAGAAGTGATAGCGGTTCGCGTACTTCCTGCCGTTGCCGGCGACGGTGTCCGATTCGGCCTGGATGGCGACGTGCGGACCTTCGGCGACGACGGTCAATAACTTCATGTTGAGACCGTTGGGAAACATAGCGGTGAGCGTCTTGGGCATGTTCGCGAGGAACTTATCCTTCCCGCGGATCGGCTTGACGCTCGGTAGACGACCCATCATCTCGAATTCGAAATTGTCGGAGATGAGGCTGCCGAGGACGGCGGGGTCGAGCTTGTCGAGAGCGTGGAGAAACGTTGGCGCGGCTTCTTTCTGCTTGGCTAATTCCATGATCGGTTCGCTCCTTGATTGCAGCTGATACGCCAGAGGGCCGCTCATCGCAAGTGGCTGACCCAAACGACGAAGTGCCCCAGCGATGAGTTGAGGGTGCGAGGTCGGTGACCCCCGGACGAGGTGATCATAACAGCTCGCACCGCGATGAGCTTGACGCCGAAATTGGCAGCCTTGTTTCCAAATTAACAACCGACCGCTCAGCCCGCCGCATTGCAGGCCTTCTTCCGTCATAACGAAGTCTTTGATCCGGCTGCGGTCGTCAAGGACGAACACCCCTGGATGACCATGTCCAAACGAGATTCGATGGTGCTCAGGCGCTCGCGGTGTCCTTCGAGGGCGGCCCGTATGGAGGCGTGAAAGGGACGTCGTCCCTCGCCGGTCCTGCCGTCACCCGGTTCGAGCCGCAGCCAATCGGCATCTATTATAGGGTCCACGGGCGAAAGAATCACCGGAGCCGGAAGGGGTCAAATGATCATTTTGACCCGCGCTAATCTTTGACGGACGCTTACCTGCCAACTGCCCTTCGACCGGTCGGTCCGTCCCGTTTGCCTTAAGCCATCCACAGACGGGATCGTGCGCTTGAGGCGACTGTGACCGAAATCTAGCCATCCCGGTCGAGCCGATTTCAGCTCGATGACGCCGAGCCTTTTTTCCGGGGCATCATGCTGCGCTCTTCTGCCTGGTCACGCGAGTTATAGCCTTTACGTGGCTGGCTAGCAAAAAGTCATTGACGCAATACAAGCAGAGTTTTCCTATTTCAGAGCCATCCTGGAGATGGTCGCGTGATCAAATCGAAATGATCCTGTTAATCATCGATGCAATACCGGCTCAAGCCGCAAAAATCCTGACGCAAAATGTCTTACTTATTAGTGGGTTGAGAACGATTGTTCATTTGATTCAATCTCCCCAATTGATTCGGACTTCGAGATCACTTATAAAAGTGAACTTGACTGATTGCTGTACGAGACATGACTCATTGTGTTGCAACACAACGAGTTACCGGCGGATGTGAGGTGAGAGGCGTGGACTCCATATGGCGGACGCGTGCCCAGCTCGTGATGGCCAACGTGACAAACGCCAGCAAGTGCTCACAAGTCATAGCCATAACGCGAGTGTGCTTGGAAAGCGCAAAGAGAGCGCGCCACCACACAGATGTGCTCGTACAAGTAAAAAACTGAAAGCTTACGCGGTCAACTTTGGAGTGTTCTTCACGGTCAAAAATACCAACGGAGGTTTTTTCAATGAGAAGACTGGTCTTGGCTGTTTTGGGGGCGGCGGTTTTGTCGATATTTGGAGCACCACGGGTTTTTTGTGCTGATGTAGTCGGTGTGGTGGCCGATACTCAGGCTCGTCCCGTTGCCAACGTGAGAATCCTCGTCAAAAACATGGGGAACAACGCCTTAAGCGAGGCACACTCGAATGCAAACGGCCGATATAAGCTGACCGGCCTCGGGCCGGGAGTGTACACTTATACGCTCGATCCTGGTGCCTCGGGCTTCAAAGGCGGCGATGCCGTTAGCTATCTCGGGCCGAAAGGATTGACCATCGACTGGCATCTCTCAGCCGCTAACGCGGCGGTTGCGCTGGCCAGCGACGGGGCAGGAACGACGCTCGCTGGCGATCCGTTGGGCTTCTCATCCACGGAATTCTCGGGAATCGTCGCGCTAGGCAGCGGCGCTCTCATTGGGGGTGGAGTGGTAGGCGGCCTAGCGGCGTCTGGCGAAATTGGCTCCAGTGCTGGTAAGCCAGCGAGTCCCTCATTGTGAAACCACACGTTGAGGCACGCTAATTGAGTTAGCACGTTGAGGCACGCTAATTGAGTTAGAGCGAGATATCGGCCCACGGGTTTCCAGCCTCACTGCCTGCTACACTTCGACCAATCACTACTGACGGGGCTCTCGCGGACCGTCTTCGCCCAAAACTCCCACCTCGACATTACACGATTGCTGGACCGCTCTATTCCTTTTGCCGATAAAGGTGAAGTACCAGGGTGAGACCATATCAGCATAGTAGATTAATTGCTTGGGGCTGGCCATTCGCTGTCCTGCTCGGATGTTGTTGGATGAGCGCGTGCAACCAGGCGGCGGGAAATGCGCAATCGCCGGACAAAATCGGCTCGCCGATCGGAGGCGAGAACCTAAGCGACACCGATAGGCTCGAACGGCTTCGCATCGAACGTCAAGAAGATACTTTCGCGGATAAACTCGCGATCGGTCCGGGAGATGTGATCGAGGTCTCGGTGCCGCGCGTCCCCGAGCTCAACCGATTCAAGGTTCGTGTGTCTGAGGACAATACGATATCAGTTCCTCTCGCCGGCGTCGTGCCAGTTGGTGGCATGACCGAGGAGGAGCTAAGGGAAGCGCTCTATAAGCGGCTCGCGAAGCCGATGAAGAACCCCGATGTCCAGGTCTTCGTGGACCAATACCAGAGCCGCGACGTGGCGGTTGTAGGCATGGTGCAGAAGGCTGGACTCTATAGCATAACCAGCCGCGGCGACACTGTTCTCGCTATGATCAACCGGGCTGGCGGTATGACTCAGCAGGCGAGTTCGCACGTGCTCTTTATTCCGGCGTCGTCGTCTTCGAATTCACAGCGCATGGCGTTAGCGAAGAGCTTAACCGCACCGGCGGTTGAAACCTCAGGCAAAGTACAGACAATCCGGGATGTCGGCGCAACCCAGCGCCAACTGGCCGACACCCCCGATCGGGTCGCGCCTGATCCCATCCAAGCTGGCTCGTCAGTTGATTCGACTGCGAGTCAAAATCATCTGTTGTCGCTGTTGGGGGCGCCTGATCCAATCGAGATCGACCTGACAACCGCTAAAAGTGAAAGCGAGCTTGACGTTCCGGTAAGACCGGGCGACACGATTATCGTTCCCGCCGCCGGCGAGGTTATGGTCGACGGCTGGGTGCGAAACCCAGGGGCCTTCCATATTGTGCCTGGGATGACTGCCGTGAGCGCAGTCGCAGCCGCCGGCGGTGCATTGTTCAGCGAGACGGCAGAGGTGCTGCGGAGCGATATCGGCGGCACCCGGCGCTCCATCCCGATCGACCTGGCCAAAGTGAAAGCCGGAAAGGAACCTGACGTCCCGGTACAGGAAGGTGACGTTGTGGTCGTCAAGCATTCACCAATCGGCGCAGTCCCTTATGCATTCTACGAGATATTCACGAAATTCGGCACGGGTATGTATTTGCCGATGCCATGAGGTAGCAGGTGCAGGAACTATCTCCATATTTTATTCGGCGCGACGTCGATCCGGCGCCCGCGAATGGCTTCCCCCCCTCGCATGTGGAAGAGCCTGGCCTTCGCGAGCATTGGGTCGTAATCCGAAAGCATCTGGGCCTGGTGGGCGTCTTGTGTCTGGGTGCAGTAGGGCTGACCGGCCTGGTTGTTTTCAATCTCACACGGGTCTATACGGCGCAGAGCGTACTATTAATTGAGCCCCAGACTCCCGCCGTCCTGGACACCAAGGAGCCAGTTACTGCTGCAGCGACACTGCCTGACCTCGACTACTATAAGACACAGTACGACATTCTCAGGAGCCGCGGTCTGGCAGCCAGGGTTATCAAGGAGTTAGATCTCGCTGATCAACCGCCTTTCGCCGAGAATGCCGCGCCTAAGGGTCTGATCGAAGGATGGTTCACTGGCATTAGAGATTGGTCGGACGGACTGCTGGCCGCGGCCACAGTTAGACCCGGGGGAGCGTCAGAAGTCATGGGAGTGCGATCCAGCGTTATCGACCAGTATTTGAAAAGACTCGAGATCGAACCTCGATTTGGCACGCAGCTCGTAGCAGTGGCTTTCACCACGCCGGATCCCGAGCTTTCGGCCCGAATCGCAAACTCGCATGTGGATGCCTACATCCGCCGTGGCATGGAGCTCAAGGCCGATGCAGCGAAGAACGCAGAAGAGTTCCTGTCAGGGAAGCTCGCCGAGCTCAAGGACCGGGTCGAGAAGTCTGAAGCAGCGCTCAACGCGTACCGGCGCGAGCACGGAGTTATCACCTTCTCGCTCAACGAAAGCGGCAAAGGGGAGATGCTGGAACAGCGGCTTACAGATCTCAATAACACCCTGGCCAGGGTAGAGGTGTCGCGGATAGCACTTGAGGTGCAACAGGAGCTGATTCGTAAGGGCGAGGCGGATGCACTGCCGGCCGTTATGCAAAATCCGCTCATTCAGAATCTTAAGCAACGAGTAGCGGAACTTGCGGCACAGTACGCGGACATGAGCAATCAGTTCAACCCCGGCTACCAGCCGCTGGATAGTCTTAGGGCGAAGCTGAATCAGAGCCGCACGCAACTGGCACAGGAGATCAACCGCGCGGCTCGTGAAGTTGAGTCCGACTACTCGTCGGCCGCGGCGCGCCAGCATATGCTCGAGCAGGAAATCGCGGCCGTAAAATCTCAGGCACTCGCTCTGAACGATGCGTCTTTACAGGACGCGGTTCTGGTGCGCCAGGTAGATGCGAGCCGCAACCTTTACAAAAGCGTCCTCGAGCGCGTCCGAGAGCTTGATGTTTCTGCCGATGCGCCCGCCTCGAACGTCTCCGTCGTCGACCGGGCCGAAGCGCCGCGATCGCCTTCAAGTCCGAAGAAGCTCCTGAGCCTGGAACTGAGCGCCTTTCTGGGCCTCCTCGGTGGGATCGGTTTGGCCTTCTTTCGCGAGTTTGTCGATGATCGGCTCAAGAGTTCCGAGCAGATCGAACGGGAGCTTCGGCTGCCGAGTCTCGCGCTGGTGCCGGATTTTGAAAAATTGTCTCACGCTGGCTATGGCTACGGCTATGGACGCCGGACGCTTGAGAAAAAGACTAAGGGTCCAGGGGAGATTACCGCCGAGAAACACAGCGACCGAGTTATCGTCGTTCAGCCCGAGGGCCGCTCTGCTGTGGGCGAGATTTACCATTCTATCCGCACCGCTTTGCTGTTTTCCCAGGCGGGTCAAACACCAAAGAGCATCCTTTTCACTAGTGCGGTCGAAGATGAGGGAAAGACTGTCACCGCGCTCAACGTAGCGCTGGCCTTTGCGCAGACCGGCAGCCGGGTGCTGCTGATGGATGCGGATCTGCGCAAGGGGCGCTGTCACCAGATCCTGGGTATCGAAAACCATTCGGGCTTGAGCGAGGTACTGACCGGTCAAAAGCAGCATGAAGAGGTGATTCACCAGACTGGAACCGGGCTGTTTTTCTTAAGTGCCGGAGGCAATTGTCCGAATCCGGCCGCGCTGCTGGCCTCTAACGCGATGCGCGACCTGCTGGCCCGTGTATCCCAGGACTACGATCACGTGCTGGTTGACTCACCGCCGCTGATGCCGGTTAGTGATGCGACCGCTTTGGCGGTCCTGGTTGACGGTGTACTTCTGATCGTGGGTGCTTCCACTTCTAAGAGAATAGTGCGGCAGGCATGCGCACGGCTCGGGCACGTGGGCGCCAGGATTTTCGGAGTTGCCCTGAATCGCGTCGATACGGCGAATCACGATTATTACTACTATAACCCCTACAAATCGTACTACTACCGCCGGGATTCGGCATCGTAGCGCCGGACAGCAATTTAAACTCACGAGACGAGCATCGATCCGGGTGTAAATAGCGGCTGGTCTTCGCTGCCGCGACGCCTCGACCACGTGATTACCTGGGGCGCGGTCAGCCTCATTCTGTTCACACCGCTTGCGGTAGGGTCGGTTGAACCGTGGGGGTTCGCCTCGATGGAGGTGATAACATTTCTGCTGGTCGCGTTGTGGCTGTTGAAGCATTTGGTTGTTGCTGAGCCGCGTACGCCCGAACGAGGCATTTACCAACTAGTGTTACCTGCGGCGCTGTTCGTTGCGCTGGTCGCCTTTCAAATCGCACCATTGCCACCGTCGTTCGAGGCGATCATCTCTCCCTCTACCTTCGAGCTTTATCAGAAGAGCCTGCCAGGGTGGCCTGACAGACCTGTCTATGGGGAATCCCTCCCCGCAGGCTCACATCCGGGCGGCTTGGCTTTGCTTCCGAGCTCGGCAGAGGTTGCCGGGGGCGCTGAGGTCCCGTTTGGCAAAATTGATAAGCAGAATACTCCCGCGACAACGCGGAAACTGAAGGTTGAAAATAGACCCGGGCCTAGGTGGCGTCCGCTTTCAGTTGACAACTCGCTTACCGGGCCGGCGCTGCTCAAGCTCGTGGCGTACTTCTGCTTCTTCTTCCTGGTGGTGTCTTTTCCGTCAGGCGAGAAGGGCGAATCGAGCTTTGGCCGAAAGCTGCTACGCGCTGCGTTGGTCGCCGGCGTCTTAGTCGCAGCGGCCGCATTAGCAGGGCGGATCTTCCCGAATGGGAAGGCACTCTGGGTTTTTGCTCCGTATGATTGGGCAAAGGGGAATCCCTGGGGTTTGCGGGCGACCGGTCCCTTCGCCAACCCCGACCATTTGGCTGATTATTTGGATCTGGTGCTGCCAATTGCCCTGGTTGGCTTCTGTATGCCTGCTGCCTTTGCCAACCGGCGCTGCGCAGCCGTCCGGCTCTTCTGCGCGGCAGCCGTTATTCTCCCTGCCACTGCACTGCTCCTTACCTCGTCGCGCGGCGGATGGCTTGGGGCACTGCTTGGGTTTGCCGTTCTCGCCGGACTGTGGCCAAAGAGCGGCCGGCAGCATCGGATGCCGGGTTTAGCTGGAATGGCGGCATGGGCAAGCTTGGGCCTGTTTGTACTCGTAGTGATTTTAGCCGTTGGCCCCGGTGGCCGCACTCAGACAGATGTGCGTCTCGAGGAAACGGTAGCCCAGGATAGCCTGGTCAATCGTCTGCGGCCGGCGAGGGTCTCGCTGAGTATGGTGCGGGACTTTCCGGTCTTCGGCGTTGGGCTCGGCGCGTGGCCCGAAGTCTTTCCGCACTACGCGAGGCCGCCGTGGTTGCCTACCTTCTGGAATGCGACCCACAACGATTACGTTCAGTTAGGGACCGAAACCGGGCTGATTGGTTTCGGACTCGTGGCTTGGTTCTTTGCTGCAACGCTCGGCCGTGTCTGGCGCGGCATGCGCCTTATCAGACCTGAGGCCAGGGTCCTCGTGGCAGGATGCTTAGCCGGGCTAACCGCAGCTGGGGTGCATGAATTCTTCGACTTTCCGCTTCAGATTCCGGCCAATGCTTTATTGTTTACGATTTTGCTCGGCATTGCCGTGCGGATGACAGCGCCAGAGTCACCGTCGGTGAGTGTCAACGGCAAACACACGCGACTGCTATGCGGCATCGGGTTGGTTGCTGTTATCGGGCTGATAGCGGCTGCCATTACCCAGGGAAAGATTCCCTACCCGTATGATCTCAGGCAGCCCATCACACCCGCTCAGGTTTATTCTCTGGAAAATGCGCATCCTGCCGACGCGACGGTCCACCTGATGCTGATAAGAGCGCTGGCAGATGGAACTCCGTCAAAGTATCGGATGAACGAACTGCGAGCGGCGCTTTGGCTTGAGCCGACCAATCCTTTCGCGCGCGATCTTTACGCACAGACGTTGCTTCAAGCCGGCGACAAACAAGAAGCTCTGAGCGAGATGAGCCGGTCAGTATTATTTTCGCCGGCGCTCGATAGCCATTTCTACCTGGAGCCACGGCTAATTCCCTGGCTCTTGCCCTCGGAGCAAAGGGCGGTCGAAGCGGGGTTCCGAGAGGCGGTTGCTCATCATCTCGAAGGCGCCGTTCAAAACTTCGGCAATTACTACGACGAGCTTGGAGATTTTCCGGCCGAAGCCGCCATGTATCGCGAGGCAGCGATGCATGAGCAAGACCGTGTGCTTCGCGCCGGCTATTTCGTTGATGCGGGAATCGCTTATACAAAGGCCGGGGAGCTGGGGAAGGCTGAATTCTCCTTTGATGCGGCATCTGCCGCAGCGCCGGAAGACTCAACCGCCTACGAACAACTGATACTGCAAGTATTCGGACCCCAGAAGAATCTTGCTGCGGCAAAGGCCACGGTCGGGCAGGGGATACAACGCGGCGCCGATCCCTTCAAGCTCTATCTGGCATTGGGTTCATCTGCGCAAATATCCGGTGACAACGGCGAAGCCGAAGCAGCTTTGCAGAAAGCAGCAGCGATACGGCCTTCGAGTCTTGAACCTCTCATTCGAATCGGCGCGTTATATCTAGCAACGAATAAGTTCGACCGCGCTGCGACCTGGCTGCAAAGAGCAACGAGAGTGGATCCATCGTCGGCTGACGCGTTTTATGAGCTTGGTCTTGCGGATGAAGGCGCCTACGAGTACTTCGCAGCCGATCAGGCTTATCAGCAGGCCCTTGCGCTCGCGCCAACGGATGAAAGCTTCAAGGCGCATTACGCTTCGTTTCGTCAAAAGCTCGCTCAAAGCAAGCGGGACGCTCTCAAGCCCTAAAAACACCTCGCGGTCCGAACTTCGATTGAGCCGGGCAAGAGGGGGATCAATCCGAAGTGCGAATTCTCGTTTTGGGGATCAACTATTGGCCCGAGCAGACCGGCATCGCCCCGTTTACGACCGGCCGCTGCGAATACCTGGCCGCCTGCGGGCATGAGGTTATCGTCTGTACGACGCTGCCCTATTACCCCGAGTGGCGTATAGCGCCAGGCTACAAACGGCGCTTTCTGGTGCAGGAGGAACGAAACGGCGTAACAATTCTCCGCTCCCGCATCTACGTACCGCAACGTGTTAACTCGCTGCGGCGCATCCTGCACGAAAGTTCATTTGTCGCGGCATCAATGCTGTGCGCTTTGGCGCAGAGAAGGCCCGACGCGATGCTGGTCGTATCGCCTCCGCTCGGCCTCGCTTTATCAGCAGTAATATTGAGCTGGCGGTGGGGTATCCCTTATGTCTTCCACGTGCCGGATCTCCAGCCGGATGCCGCAGTCGACCTTGGGATGCTCGCCGTCGGGCCGCTGGTACGGGGTCTCTATGCACTTGAGCGGCTTGCCTACCGCAATGCCAGTTTGATCTCGACACTGACAGAACCGATGCGTCAGCGGATTATTTCGAAGGGAATTCCGCCCGATAAAGTGAAGTTGTTTTCTGACTGGGCCGCCCCCGAGTTTTTCCGAATTGCGCTGGAAGACAAGGGTGCTGGCTTCCGCAGGGAGCAAGGCCTGGACGATAGCTTCCTGGTTCTTCACTCCGGCAACATGGGACTAAAGCAAGGGTTGGATGTAGTGCTTGGTGCGGCCGAGCTTTGTCGCGGTTATGGGGGAATCGACTATCTGCTAGTCGGCGACGGAGCCGCGCATGCATCTTTACAGAAGCGCGCCGCGGCCCGGGCGCTGTCTAATGTTCATTTCATGCCGCTTCAACCGCATGCGGAGTTCATTGGTTTGCTGGCCGCAACCGATGTCGCTCTGATCACGCAGCAGCGGGTGGTCGCGAATATCGTATTCCCTTCAAAAACTCTCACACTCATGGCGGCGGGCCGTCCGGTGATCGCGTCAGTGAACAGCGAAAGCGAGGTGGCCCGAGTTGTGAGAAAAGCACGTGCGGGTCTGGTAGTAGAACCGGAGAATCCATCTGCGCTGCTTGACGCAGTTAAGACGCTGCGCAACGACGCGCATGAGCGGCATGCGATGAGCGTCCGCGCGCGAGAGTATGCGCAGGCGCATTGGGACCGCAATCGAATTTTGGCACAGACCACAGCGGAGCTTGAAGCCCTGGTTAGGCCATCGATCAAATCCGAACGGGAGCTGGTGAGTGAGGCGCTGAATTAGCCGGCTGAGGAGGAGCCCTGAGGATGGGGGCAAAGGTACTCGTCACGGGGGCAGGTGGCTTCATCGGAGACCATCTGGTGAGTTATCTTAAAAGCCTTGGCTACTGGGTAAGAGGGGCGGACGTTAAATTGCCGGAGTTCAGGCAAAGCATCGCCGATGAATTCCTCAGGCGGGACCTCCGGCGCTGGGAGAACTGCGTTGAGATCACGAGCGGAATAGACGAGGTGTATGCTCTCGCAGCCGACATGGGTGGAATGGGTTTCATTTCCTCGCATCACGCACAGATCCTGTACAGCAATTCGATCATCAATCTTCAAACCCTGGAGGCGGCACGGCTCAACGGAGTGAAGCGCTACTTTTATACCTCGTCGGCTTGCGTCTACCCGGAATATAGGCAGACCGAGGCGAAGGTTTGCCCACTCAAAGAAGAGGATGTCTATCCCGCTCAACCCCAGGACGCTTATGGCTGGGAAAAACTGATGACCGAGCGGCTGTGTACCTATTATAGGCAGGACTATGGGTTGGAAACACGCATCGCGCGCTTCCACAATATCTTCGGGCCGCTCGGAACCTGGAATGGTGGCCGCGAGAAGGCGCCAGCGGCGTTATGCCGGAAAATCGCCGTCGCCAAAGTGACCGGAAATCCCGTGATCGAGATTTGGGGTGACGGAGAGCAAACGCGCTCGTTCTGCTATATCGACGACTGTCTCGAAGGGATTCATCGCCTGATGCGGTCTGATTATCCCGAACCCCTCAACCTCGGTCAGGACCGGATGGTTACGATCAACCAACTCGCCGATATAATCGCTGACATCGCCGGGGTCCGTGTCGTAAAGAAGCACGTTCCGGGTCCACAGGGCGTACGTGGCCGCAATTCCGACAATACGCTCCTGCGCCAAGTACTTAGCTGGGAGCCGCGGATAAGCCTCGAAGAGGGGCTGAGCCGCACCTACGAATGGATTGAACAGCAGGTCATTGCCACTGACGCGGGCGGGGGCGTTGGTTTGGGCCAAACGTCCGTCGCCTGAAAGGGTCGCAACCGCTTTCTTGTCTCGTTAGACCCGCCGATACGGCACGTCGGTTTTCTAACGCATGCTGGTGGCGCGCAGAAGACTTCTCCGCCAGGTGATGGCGGTAGTCGACGTCGTCACGCTGACGGCGGCCTTCATTGCCGCTTACGTAATCGTCGGGGTTGGCTTCCACCGGGAGTTTGCGTCGGTCACGAGCTATGCCTGGCTACTCGCGCCAATCACTTTAATATGGCTTGCGTGCCTGAGTGCATTCGGTCTTTACCGCTCGGCTGCTTACTTCTCCAGGCGCGGCGTCCTAACCCGTCTGGTGCAGGTCCAAATGCTTGCGGGTCTCTTGCTATTCAGCATGATGTACTTGACGCAGTCCGAGGTCGTCAGCCGTCTGCTGCTGCAAGCTTTCCTGGGATTTAGCTTCGCCTTGCTTACGTTCCAGAAGTTGGCAGTTGTGTCCCACCTAAAGAAAGCCCGGGAGCGCTCGGATCTCCAGCGGCGCAAAGTGGTGCTGGTGTCAGACCCCGCGATCGCCGAACGTTATCTGCGCATCATGCGCGGCCGCTTTTCGCTGTTGGCCGATGTGATCCGAGTCCTCGCCCCGGCCGCCGTCAACGGTCACGGCCTGGCCTTCGCCGCGGTGAACGCGCCGCTCGGCACGGTCGATGACTTGCCTGCACTACTGCAATCGCAGGTGGTGGATGAAGTCATCGCCGTACCTCCGCTGGACCGGCCGATACTCGAGCGGCTTAGCCGCTGGTGCTCAGTGCGCGGGATCTTGTTGCGAATCTGGCTTGAGCTGCCCTGTCCCGCAGTCGGACATTGGGCCGCTGAGTACTTCGGCGAGGGCGCCTTCCTGGTCTCGCTAGCAGGGGTTCCGCAGAACCCGATGTATCTGCTCTTGAAGCGGATGGTTGATGTGCTGGGCGCCGCGGTAGGGATGCTGTGCTGCGGCATCGTCTATGCCTGTTATGGCCGGCGGCTGCGCCGCGAGAGCGGCGGCTCTCCTTTATTTTGCCAGCAGCGTATCGGGAAGAATGGGCGCGCGTTTACACTGTACAAGTTCCGCAGCATGTGCGCCGGAGCCGAACAGCAGCAGGCAGCCGTTGGCGTCCACAATGAAATGCGTGGTCCAATCTTCAAGATCAGGAACGACCCGCGCGTGACATCCGCCGGAGGCAAGTTACGCCGCCGCCATCTGGATGAGCTTCCGCAGTTCTGGAACGTGCTCAGGGGCGAGATGAGTCTGGTGGGCACGCGTCCGCCGACGGCGGACGAAACCGCAGTCTACGGCGAGCATCATCATCGGCGCCTCAGCATGAAGCCAGGGATCACAGGGCTTTGGCAGGTCAAAGGCAACGGCGCCATCAGCGATTTCGAACAGGTGGTCAAGCTCGACTGCGAGTACATCGACAATTGGTCCCTTTGGCTGGATTTCAAGATCCTGGGCCGCACGATTGTCAAGGTGCTGCGCGGCGACGCCTGGTAGCGCGCTAATGGCTGAAGCGGCCCATCTTCAATCTGACGGCGGTCTGCGCGGGTTTGTCAGCAATAATCTCGCTCGGTGGTTTGCGCCGCCGCTCCCCTGGGCTGGACTGACCTTTGCCTTGGTGGCGGCCGCAGGCTGGCCAAAGACGCCGCCTCTGATTGCGGACAGTATTGCATACAGGGCACTGGCTCTGGGACGCTTCAACGAGGTGCTCGGCTCAATCTCCGGCCGTGTGCTCCATCCTGCTGCTGTAAGGCTGGTGAGCTTCGCGCTAGGAATTAACATTGACCAGGCGTTCTTCGTCGTCGCTCTCGTCTCGCTCGCGCTCTTTATAGGCACCGTGGCATGGATTCTAAGGCAGCTTACCGGCTTCGGAGCCCTTGTTCTCCCGTTGCTCTTCAGTCCGCTCGTCGTCGAGGAGATGTTCGGGTTGTACTACTGTCAGGATTTGTTTTATGGCGCCCTCCTGGGCTGCTTCTTCGTGGCTCTTCTGAAAGGCAGGAAGCTACTCGCGCTGCTCATGCTCTTTCCCCTGTTATTGACGCGTGAGTCCACCGTCCTAATGGCTGTCGTCTGGGCGGTTATTGCCTGGTCCGAATCAGACCTGCTGGTCGCCGGTGTGTGTATTGGCGTGATGCTGGCGGGGTTTGGCGTCTCGCGGATGTTCGCAGCGCTTGGTCAACCGAACATACACCATACCAGCGAGCTGGTCTTTCTAGCTCTGAAGGCGCCCTTTGATTCGCTCAGGAACTTGTTCGGAGTCGTGCTGGTGCCACCGGAGATGAAGGGTAGGCCCGGATTCACCTGTGTCCCGTTCGCCACAGTTCACTTGCCAGAGTATCTCAGTTATGGATTCACCAGGCAGTTCGGAATCTGTCGTCCCGATCCGCGAATACCGCTGCACACGTTCACGCTGTGGCTGAGCCTTTTCGGAATTGGTCCCGCTGCTTTATGGTCACTTCTCAGGCAGTATGGTCACGGGGTCCTTGCGAAGAGCCCGCAGTGGCTTAAGCTCGCGGGAATAGCCGGGTTATTGTACTTTTTCATTGCGCCGGCGGTGAGCGATTGGCTTGAAAGGGACATTGGCTATGCCTGGCCGCTCTTTTGGCTCGCCACGCCTGCTCTTTTCAAGATGCTCCGTCCCTGGGCTGGCGGCCCTGCGATCGCGTTGCTCCTGGAGAATTTCGTCGCGTGCTGGATTCCCTACATCCTCGCGACCAGCCCGGGCCATAATGAGTTGTTTTCCATCGCTGGGCTATGCGTGGCGCTCGCCATGCAAGCCGCAGCACTATGGACCTTGGGACAGACCGACGTCAGACAGCCGCCGATTCGACGAAGAAGCGTTCGTAGCGGATTGCCTAATAGAATCGCACCTGGCCTTTCCAGTTCTCCCCCACAGGCATCGCCGGCTCATGATTGACTGGTCAGTAATCGACCCTCGATCCGTTCCTGGCCGAATCGTTCGGCTCCCTTCGAGGCTGCTGTCGAAATCAGCCATGATGCGGATCAGGCGCGGTCCTGCGCGCGGCATGAAATGGATTACTGGAAGCTCAATTCACGGCTGCTGGCTTGGCACCTATGAGTTCGATAAGCAAACCGCGCTATTGCGCTTTGTGAAGCCTGGCATGGTGGTTTATGATATAGGCCGCAGGCCGGATTTTACACGTTATTCTTCTCAAGCTCGGAGAGAAAGCGGCCGCGTCTACGCCTTCGAGCCGTGTCCCTATGAGGCGCACTTCCTGGTCGACCATGTGCGAATAAACGAGCTTGCGAATGTACGTATCGTTCAGGCGGCGGTCGGTGAGCGAACCGGGCTCGTCGGCATGACGATCGACCGTGGGCTGACGCAGAATCAGATCTGTAATCACTCTAACAGCGTCCTCACGGTGCCGGCGGTGACCCTCGACCGTTCAGGTCTCGAGCCGCCCGATCTCATCAAGATGGATGTCGAAGGCGCGGAGTCCGCAGTTTTGAAGGGGGCCCAAGCAACTCTCCACGACGCTCGCCCAGTAGTCTGTAGCGCTTCACGGGCCTGGGCAACGCGCCGAGTGTGCAGAATACTCAGGGCTTCCGAATATGACATCTACAGCCTCAAAGGCCAACCCATGGACCAAGCGGCCGCGATTGTCGAAATCTACGGATTCCCGGCCGAACCGGCGCTGGCCAAGGTGATGCGCGGCGATGCCTGGTAGGCTCTCAGCATATGGGCAGAGTATCCAGAGAGGCCATTCAGCGCAGTTACTACGCTGAAACTGCGAACCGATACGACGAAATGCACGTCGCGGCCGGCGATGAACACTATATTTCGCTGTCGTATATCTCCGCGCTCCTGCGAAGAATTGACGCGCGGACGGTACTTGACGTGGGTTGCGGTACCGGTAGAGCTTCGTTGTACCTCCGCGAGGATAACCCCGAAATTGCCGTCTACGGTATCGAGCCAGCGGCAGAGCTGCTAGATGTGGCCCTAAGAAATGGCGTGAAAGCGAACTCTTTAGTGAACGGCACCGGATTGAACTTGCCTTTCAAGAACCGTAGCTTCGACGCCGTGATTGAGTGTGGGGTCTTACATCACGTTCGAGAGCCAGAACGAGTTGTCAGCGAAATGATGCGTGTGGCGCGGAAGGCGGTCTTCCTTTCTGACAGCAACATCTTCGGCCAGGGAAAAGCCTCCGTTCGCGTGCTCAAGCTCGCGCTCTACAAACTCGGACTCTGGAAGCTCGCGAAGCTGATACAAACCGGCGGAAGGGGATGCATGGTTTCCGATGGTGACGGTCTTGCCTATTCGTACAGCACTTACTTTCAGCATGGTCGGTTAGCGGAATGGGCGCATACGGTGGTTACTGTTCCGGTTAGGCAAAACGATGAGTCGTGTCGACGGTGGTCCCCAGTACTCACTGCGGACACCGTACTGCTGTGCGCTCTGCGGGAATGACCGAGACCTCTCTGCGATAGATGTGAGTACGCTAAATCGGGGCGGGGGCATGCATCGCTAGCCCGTCCGCCAACAATTCCGCTCACCGCAGCGACCAATATGCTGTTTGCTGCGCTCGGGATGGCAGGGGGCATCCTCGCCACACACTCGCTCGGGCGCGGCGAACATCCATTGCGTAGACGCAGCGACTTTGCACCGTGGAGCGTAACGCGCTCCAGATGGGGCATAGTGGGCTAAGGTCATCTGCAACCTCGAGGTGTGGTTCGTCAAAGAGGCATTCTCCTTCGGCAAAATCTATGCGGTACGGTCGGAACCAACCGTGCCCAAGGTGATGCATGGCGACGTCTGGTAGGCGCCGGGGGGAGAGCGAAGGCATTAATATGGCTCTATGGCGGGTTGAGCGGTGTTGTGATCATAGCTTTATCGCGGACGCGCTGGCTCCGGGCGCAGCAGTAATCGATCTCGGGGTTAACGCGGGCCGTTTCGCGACATGGATGGCCAACCGTTTCGCATGCGCAGTCTACGGCGCGGAGCCCGATCCGGATCTGTACAACCGCTTGCTTCAACACAGCAATATAAGAGTCATTTGCTGTGCCATCGGTGGACGAAAAGAGCTGGCTACTCTGAAGCGTGCGCGCGGTGAGTGCCCGACGCTGTTCGGCGGCGCATTTCAGCCTGACAATCAGGTCGAGGTCAAGGTTCTGACTTTGGGGGAGTTCCTCTCCCGTTCTGGTTTAGCTGAGCGCGAGCGAATTGAGCTAGTAAAGGTGGATATCGAGGGTGCCGAGCTTGCGATGTTTGAAGAAACGCCAGACGCTTTGCTTCGACGGGTGGCGCAATTCACCGTCGAATTCCACGACTTCATATGGCCCGAGCTGCGCCACAGGGTAAACAACGTCAAATCGCGCCTGCGTTCTTTAGGATTCCGGCAGATTAGTTTCTCGCTCGACAACAGCGATGTCTTGTTCCTCAACCGAAATTTGCTCGATGTTGGGCCGGCCGTCAACGCTTACCTAAGAGCCGTCAAATACGCCAGGGGGATACATCGCGGAACGAAGCGGCTTCTGCGGATGGCATCGGCTTCCTGATAAGTCTTATGGATCCTCGCATGCTATGGCGCAAGCTGCACGGCACGAACGAGTTTGCGGCCAATACGGTGCTGACAGCAGGCGCTAACGTCGTACTTGCCGGGCTTGGCATGGTCAGCGGGATTCTCGCCGCCCGTCTCCTTGGACCGCATGGGCGCGGCGAACTGGCAGCGATTCAGAGTTGGCCGTCATTCATCGCAAGCCTGGCGATGCTCGGCATGCCTGAGGCTATCGTCTACTACTCGGCGCGTGACCAGGCAGCGGCGGGCCGCTATCTTGGGTCAGCCATTGTTTTGGCCTTGATATCCTCCGTTCCTTTCATGGTCGCGGCCTACCTGCTTATGCCACTGCTGCTGCATGCGCAAACGCCCACGATATTGTGGGCCGGACGATGGTATCTGCTTTTGGTGCCAATCTTCGCACTTGTTGGATTGTTCGCGCATCCGTTGCGTGGGCGCAGCGACTTTGCACCGTGGAATCTGATGCGCCTGATACCAAACAGTCTGTGGATCTGCGTTCTTGTGCTCGCGTGGCTATGGTCTCGCGCAACGCCGACGTTTGTGGCCGCTGCCAACCTGGTTGCATTGGCGCTACTCATATTCCCATTCGCTCGGATAGTGACTGGCCGCGTGCCGGGACCCTTCACGCCCGACCCGCAGAAGCTGCCATCGATGCTTCATTACGGGCTCCCGTGCATGATGACCGGCGTGCCCCAGATGCTGAACCTGCGCCTCGACCAGATGCTGATGGCGGCGCTGCTGCCGGCGCGCGCGCTCGGACTATATGTCGTCGCGGTGGCATGGAGCGGCGCCGCGGCTCCCCTGTTGAATGCGGTCGGCGTCGTGACCACACCTGCGGTCGCCTCGGCCAAGGACCACGCCCAGGGCGCGCGCCGTTTGGCGGCGGGGGCGCGAGGAACGGCGGTGCTGGCGGTGGTGCTGTGCCTGGCGCTGGCGGTCCTGACGCCGTTTGCGATCGTGGTTCTCTTCGGTGAGGGGTTCCGGGCCTCCATTCCTGCCGCGCTGGTGCTGGTGCCTGCCGCCGGAGTCCTTGGCCTCAACTTGGTGTTGCAAGAGGGGCTGCGCGGGATGGGACGGCCGTATGCTGCTCTGCAAGCCGAGCTTGCGGGTTTGGTCGTGACGGTGGTCGCACTGGCGGCGATGCTGCGCCCGATGGGTATCATCGGTGCCGCGATTGCCTCATTGCTTGGCTACTCGACGGTACTTGCGGTTCTGCTCATCAACGTGCGTCGTTACGCCGGCATCTCGTTGCATGAGTTGGTCTTCCCACAGCTTGCCGACGTCCGGCTCACTGTCGAACGGCTCTCTACACTCGTCCCCGAGCTCCGAAGCGTAACCGGTAATTCGTTATAGAACGATACTTACTCATCGGCGCGATCTGCTACCAAGTTGGCATCGGTTCGGAATAAATTCGTTCGGTTTTGCCTAACCATTCGTGCAGTGTAACGCACCCGGAAAACTGCCAGGTCGCTTTTCGCTCTGCTGGGCTGAGTTTTAACGGACATGCAACTTCTCGAGATCCTAATCGTTAGCGTTCTCCTGCTTTGGCTTTATACGCTCATACTGATACGTTGGCAGCGTGGCCTTTACGGGCTTGTCATGTACCTGCCCTTCGCGGGAGCCATCAGCCTCTCACTGCATTTATGGGCGCCGTCGTTGCTATTCAAGGACATTTTTTTTGTCATTCCACTGTACCTCGCTTTTTTTGCGCGCGTGGCGACTCATCGCGAATCGCTAGCGGGCTTTCCGTCATCGGTTGCCTACTTAATGCTGTGTCTTGTCGTGATCGTGATAGTGCAAGCGAACAATCCTGGTGTGACTAACACAATGATGGCGTTAATCGGGATCAAAGTGTGGCTGTTTTACTTGCCGCTCTGCTTGATCGCGTACGCATTTGCTGATTCAGGGGAAAGAATAATCAGCCTGCTTCGCCTCGTGGTGGCGGTGTCGTTTGTCCCGGCGACGGTCGCGTTACTCCAGCTCGCCCTCGTACGCCGCTTTGGTTACCACGCGGCGATGCAGATGTCGTATGGGGAGATTGCAATTCAGGCTACCCAGGGGTTTTCACAGTTTCAAATCGGGCGAGGCTCTTTTGGAAGGATACCTTCCATTTTCACCTTCGTGGCGCAGTTTTTTGGTTATTCTTTAGCTATGCTACCGCCGGCCTACATACTGTCGCGCACTGACCCTTCGCCGCGTTGGCGACGTACCGGTACCTGGGCGCTAGCGGCCGCCGCAGTCGCCACATTTATTTCCGGCGCGCGCGCGGCTTATGTTTTTACTCCGCTCACACTTGCCCTTATGTTCTTCTTAGACCGCGGACTGGGTGGATTGATCACGGCAATGGGCGAAGCGACCATTCTGTTATGGATCATAGTTACGGTTTTTGTCGGCACCACCTTCTGGGCAATGTACGGCGTCATAAGCTCGCTGCTCGGTAACTACGCGACGGACGTTGCATATGGTGGATTGGTGAAGGCCATGCAATTGGCGCCTCTGGGAATGGGTACGGGAACGAACACAGGGGCTGCCCGCTATGCGGTGAGCGATGTAAGCGCATTCATCGGAATTGAGAATTACTATGCCAAGGCTACAGTCGAATTGGGAATACCTGGACTCCTGGTAGTAGCAGGACTGTTCCTCACTATAATGCTTGCCGGGTTGAAAGCGCGTCGCACAAAGGCGCGTCCCGTATTCGGCCATTGTGCTAACGCTTTTTTGGCTTTCGTCATAATCATGTTTCTGAACTCGTTCAAAGGATGGCAGATAGATTTGGATCCAGTGAACGTATATTACTGGTTGTTCGTTGGACTCCTTCTGAAAATACCAGTATTGGGGCGCATCCGTTTGGCGGATGATTTTACGGACGCATACTCGCTGGCTGAGATACAGGCTGGCAACGAAGCGCAGAAAGGACAAATGTGGTCGCAAAATGGAGTCGAATCAATCACTGGTGACCGGCGCCGCGAATTCGGCTCAATTTGCGACTGTTGAGCGCGCCAGGGTCAATATCGCGGTTTGTGGAAGGTTCCACTATCACAACTACCTTCGCTTTGTTGATCGGAGGGGCTTTCTAAACGCCTTTTATTACTCGCACAAGGTGTCGGCGGATGCGGCCAGTCTCGGAATAGGCTTTGAACAAGCAATTAACTGTTGGCCCAAAGAGTATCTGATTCGCGCTCACGGAATGCTGATGCGCGGCTGGCTGATACCGGAGTTTGCACCACTATACGGTGATCTTTGGCAGATCAGCGCGCTTAAACGATGGAGGCGATGCGATGTTCTTCACCTGATGCTCCACGGCACCGGGCTAAAAATGATGGGACACGCCAAGCACGAAGGCGCCGAGGTGGTGGTCGAAGCGGTTAACCAGCATCCGCAGGGATTCAATGAAATTATGCACGAGGAGGCCGACCGCCTTGGCCTTAAGAGACGGCGCGCGCTGTATAGAATCCAGGAGCGCCAGATCGAAGAGGCGGCAGCCGCCGATTTCTTGCTCGCCCCCTCACGCATCGTGCGCGATTCCTTCGTCAAGCGAGGGTTCCGGCGGAGCAGGACCGCCGTGCTTCCTTACGGCGTGGATTTGAACCGTTTTTGTCCCACGTATAATCCAGACAGGTCAGACCGAACGTTCAGAGTCATTTGCGTTGCCCAAATCTCGCCGCGTAAGGGACACATCTATCTCCTCGAGGCATGGAAGAGGCTTCGACTGCATAACGCTGAGCTGATGTTAATTGGGGCGATATCATACGACATGAATACCATACTACGCCCGTATGGAGGTCTCTTTCGACATATCCAGTCAGTCCCGAATCATCAATTGATCAAGTACTACGGAAGGTCTTCCGTGTGTGTGCTTCCGACCCTCGAAGATGGTTGCGCCGTGGTAACAGGCGAGGCCATGGCGTGCGGTTTGCCAATTATCACAACGTTTAATAATGGCGCCGCGGATATAGTGACGCATGGCAAAGACGGTTTCGTAGTGCCGATTCGTTCCCCCGAGGCGATCGTCGAGCATCTGGAAACGCTCTACCGTGACGAAGAGCTACGCCAGGAGATGGCGCGTGCTGCGCTGAATAAGGCGCAGTCCGAACTCAGTTGGGAGACGTACGCCTGCCGGCTCTGCGCGCTGTACGCATCGTTGCTTAAGGCAAAAAAAGGCTCGGATCCATCAACGCAGGCTGAAGCGGAAACCGCATCATGAACACACTTGCGACACCCGTACGCGAAGATTTCGAAGCACATCGCGGCCGGATCTACCGCCGATACGTCAGTGCGACGTTCACGGTCCTCGACCCGAAGACTGTGGACGGTCTAAGGCCACGCGCGGCGGATCTGCGCAAGCTCATCCGGCAATACTTTCCGCCCGACCGTGGAGCCAGCATATTGGACCTTGGCTGCGGTCACGGAGCCTTGATCCACTTCGCGCGCGCGTGCGGCTACCTGAACATCCAAGGCGTTGATTGCTCGCCTGAACAGGTTGCCGCCGCTCGACGCCTGGGTCTTGATGGCGTCCGAGAAGGCGACGTTTTGGAGACGCTGCGTTCCCTGCCCGACGAATCAGTAGATTGTATGGTGACCTACGACGTCATCGAGCACTTTACAAAACGCGAGGTGCTCGGATTGATTGACGAGGGGAGGCGAGTCCTGCGCTACGGTGGCAGGTGGATTATCCATGCGCCTAATGGCGAGTCGCCCTTCTGCGGCCGGATCCTATATTCGGATTTCACTCACGAAATCGCCTTCACCAGACAATCACTTCCTCAGTTGTTACTCGTATCCGGGTTCACTACCGTCGAATGCTACAGCGACGTTCTCGCCGTCACCGGCTTTAAGCGAATCGTGCGCTGGGTTATCTGGAAATGTATCAGCGGTGTGCTGAGGCTCTGGATCGCCGCGGAGACCGGAGATACGGCGCGCGACGCCATATTCAGTCAGAACCTGCTCGCCATTGCGGTCAAGTAGAGAATTCCTCACGCACCGCGATGAGAATAATGTTGGTTGGGAATTACACGCCGGACCATCAGCAGAGTATGCTACGCTTTGGTCACTTGCTCGAATCAGAGCTTCAAAAAGCCGGCCATACCGTAAAGGTTATACGTCCTGGGGTGCACCTCGGCCGTTTGGCGCGCACAGAGCGCGGGCTGGGCAAGTGGCTCCGCTATGTGGACAAGTTCGTCCTGTTCCCCGCGCGCCTGCGGCAAGCGGCCGCAACTACCGACGTCGTCCACATATGCGATCAGGCATACGCGCTTCACACGAGATATCTAAGATCCGTGCCGCATGTGGTGACCTGCCACGACCTTTTCGCGGCGCGATGCGCAGTGGGCGAATTTTCGCAGTTCCATACGAAGTGGAGCGGCAGAAGGTACCAGCACATGATCTTGAACGGTTTGGCGCAGGCAGGACACGTGACCTGCGATTCAGAAGCAACAAGGTCTGACGTGTTACGGCTCTGCAACCTAACCTCTCGACGCACATCGACTATACACAATGCTCTCAATTTCCCCTATCGCCCAGTCAGCGAAAGCGAAAAGGCCGGTCGTCTCAGCCGCTTGGGAATCAGCGCCGGTAGTCGTTTCATTCTCCATGTCGGCGAGCCGTCTCCGTACAAGAACCAGCCCGGCGTGATAAACATCTTCCGGCAGCTCACCGCGCGCCCCCAGGGACGCAGTCTTGGTTTGGTTATGGTCAGCAGCAAGCTGACGCCGACTGTGAGCGAACTGATCGAGCGGTGCGGCTTGCAGCCAAAGGTGCGAGTGCTTTCGTATCTTGAACCGGAAGATCTGCGTGCTCTCTACTCATCCGCGAGCGCACTTTTGTTTCCCTCTCTCCACGAAGGCTTCGGCTGGCCCATAATCGAGGCGCAGGCCTGTGGATGCCCCGTGTTCACCAGCAACCGTCCGCCGATGATGACCGAGATTGGTGGAGATGGCGCAGTTTATATCGATCCTGAAGATTCTGAGGAGGCGGCCGTCACGATATTAGAAAATCTGCCGCACATGTCGCGAATGCGGGAAGCCGGATTCGTAAACGCAAGGAGATTTTCCGCCGAAAAGATGGTCGCGGGCTACTTAAAAGCCTACGCCGCGGCGAAGAGGTCGGTTCAAGAGAAAGTCGAAAGGCCGGCGGAAGCTGATCTGTAAGCCGATTCCGGCGAAGCTTGTCTGCGGCAGCAGGGCCTTTGATCAGCGCAGCAACTGATATGCGGCTTGCCTACCTCGTAACCCATCCTATCCAGTACCAGGCGCCGCTGCTGCGGCGAATTGCCGCGGATCCGGATATCCAGCTCAAGGTTTTTTTCGACAGCGATCTCTCCGTGCGCAAATTCGTCGATGCAGGCTTTCAACGCTCGATCGAATGGGACGTACCCCTGCTTGACGGTTATGAATACGAGTTCCTGCCTGCTTTGCGGAATAGCAAAAATCTGTCGTTTTGGCGGCCGATGAACTACGGGCTCGCCTCCAGACTCAAGGCCGGGCGTTTCGATGCCCTCTGGATACACGGTTACATGCGCTGGCCCCACTGGGTGGCCATGGTCACCGCCAAACGACTCGGCCTGAAGGTTTTGGTACGCGACGAGGCGACGCAAATAAGCTGCCTGCGTACTGCTCTGAAGCAAAACCTCAAGAAAATGTTCTTCGGATGGCTGCGCCAAATCGTCGATCGCTTTCTGGCGATCGGATCGCTCAATGGCAGCTACTACCGCCAACACGACGTTCCTGCCGCGCGGATTTTTATGATGCCGTATGCGGTCGATAATGCATTTTTCCAGACGCGGGTGTCCGAGCTCGCCACGCGGCGCGAGGCGCTCCGCCACGAGCTTGGACTTGCGGCCGGTCGGCCGGTAATCCTCTATGCGGGAAAATTGAGCGGGCGCAAAGGCCCGGGCGACCTGCTCGAGGCCTATATGCGGCTGTCGCCAGACAACCGCAGTGAGCCGCATTCATACCTCCTGTACGTGGGAGATGGCGAGCAGCGTTCGGAGCTGGAGGCAAACGCGGCCGCCACCAGGTGGAACTCGATTAGATTCCTGGGCTTCAAAAATCAAAGCGCGATGCCGGCATTCTATGACCTCTGCGACGTGTTCGTAATGCCCTCGATAGTCGAGCCCTGGGGATTGGTCGTGAACGAAGCCATGAATGCCGGCAAAGCGATAATCGTCAGCGACCGCGCGGGCTGCGCACCGGACTTGGTTGGCAACGGCGTGAATGGCTTTGCTTTCAAGGCAGGCCACCCCACCGATCTAGCGCGCGCTCTGCGCGACGGCCTGGACGATCGGTGGCGATGCGCCGAGATGGGCCGCCGTAGCCTGGAAATCATCAACCGCTGGAGCTTCGAGGAAGACGTGCAAGGCCTTCGCGCCGCTCTTGGTATCTCGGCTTCGTAATTCTCGGCTATATCGGGAAGCGCGACTTGGCCGGCTTACCCTCAAAGCCATTGCCGCGCGCGGTCGTCGAGCGCGGCAAGACCGGCTTTACAATGCCGGTGCGCGACTGGATTTTGCAGATGGACCCTTGTAACGCCGGGCGCGGGCTTCGTGGCTGGGCGATACGGCTCGCGCGGAACTTTACCTTCGAACTGAAAGAAAGGTCTCGGCCCAATACGCCGTCGCTCGCAGCATTTGGGACACAGTGAGATGCGGATCCTCCACGTCATCCCGAGCCTTGCGCCTCGCGACGGCGGCCCGGCGAAGGCCGCGATCGAGATGTGCCGAGAACTCCTGCGCCGCGGTGAACATACGCAGATTTACACCACCAGCGCTGATGGGAGCGGCTGCCTCGACGTTCCTCTGGGATGGCAAACCGAGGTAGGAGGCGTCACTGTTACGTACTTTCCGATAAACGGCAGTCACTACTACAAATACTCTTCCGCCCTGACCGCCGCGCTGAGGACGAATGTCTCGAAATTTGATGTTGTCGACATCGACTCGTTGTACCAGTTCCCATCGACCGCTGCCGCTCACTACTGCCGCAAGCACGGTGTGCCTTATATTGTGCGACCGCACGGTGCGCTGGACCCGTACCTTTATCGGCGCCATTCATTGCGTAAACGTCTCTACGAAGTATTAATCGAGCGCCGCAACCTTGCTGCCGCAGCGGCAGTGCATTTCACCACCACCGAGGAAATGCGGTTGGCAAAGTTGTCCGGGCTTCGCTTTCGCGGCGCGGTGGCGCCGCTTGGAACCGAGTTCGAGGCAGGACCGGTGGGCGCTGACAATACGGCAGACAGGATCTGGCCTCAGTTTGCGGGAAAAAAACTAGTGCTGTTTCTGTCGCGCGTTAATTTCAAGAAGGGGCTGGACATCCTGGCGCGCGCTTTCGGCCAGATTCACCGACTGCGCCAGGACGCTCATCTGGTAATAGCAGGCCCGGATACCGACGGCTATGCAACGCGGGTGCGCGGATGGCTCGCCGAGGAGGCCGCGCTCGACGCGGCCACTTTCACCGGTATGGTGCTTGGCGAGAGAAAGGCCGCGTTGCTGAGGCGAGGCGACCTGTTCGTGCTCCCATCCTACACGGAGAACTTCGGAATCGCCGTGGTGGAGGCGATGGCGTCCGGGCTCCCGGTGGTGATCTCGAACCGGGTCAACATCTGGCGCGAGATTGCGGTCGCGCGGGCGGGGCTGGTAGTAAAGCCCGAAGCGACGGAAGTAGCACATGCGATGCTCACGCTCCTCGACAATCCGTCCCTCGGGAAGGAGATAGGCGAGCGGGGCCGGCGCCTGGCGCAGGAAAAGTTTTCATGGCAAGCGGCTGGTGATCAGCTCGTTCGCCTTTACCAGGAAGTTGCCGCAGGCCGTTCGCCAGCGCCAACGACCGGCATAACACCGGCAGCGGCCGGGTAGTCGGCACCAAACCACGCGGCATGAAAGCGCCGATTTCCTTTATAATTCCGACCCGCAACGAGGAGCGAAATATCCGCGATGCCATCGGCTCCGTCGCCTCTTGGGCGGATGAGGTCTTCGTGCTCGATTCATACAGTGAGGATCGTACGGTCGAGTTCGCCAAGGCGATGGGGGTTCATGTTGCGCAACGCCGCTTCGACAACTTCGCTGCACATAAGAACTGGGCGCTCGACAATCTACCGCTAGGCAACGAATGGGTGTTCTTTCTCGACGCCGACGAGCGCGTTCCGCCACAATTGCGAACCGAAATAGCCGAAGCGACCGTGGGTCCTGGCTGCGCATGGGATGGCTACTTTGTCGGGATGAAGCAGTTGTTCATGGGCTCAGAGATCGCTCACGGCGGATGGTTTCCTAATTTTAGGCTGCTGCTCTTCAAGCACCGGGTTGGCCGCTACGAACAGCGGATTGTGCATGAACACCTGATACTTCGCGGAAAGGCTGGGCGGCTGAAAAACCTCTTAATCCACGACGATCGCAAAGGGATTCATCAGTATTTCCAGAGGCACAATGTGTACTCGACCATGGAGGCGCTAGAGGCACATCAATATCTGACTGGCGAAGCAAAGGACTACTCGCTCGCCGGCGCGCTACTGGGGAGCACACCCGAGCGCAGGAGAAGACTCAAACAATGGGCGTATCGCCATCTGCCCTTCCGCCCGCTGTTTAAATTCTTGTGGTCATATGGGCTCAAACGCGGGTTCTTGGACGGTCGTGTTGGTTTTCGCTACTGCCTGCTGCAGTCATTCTATGAGTATCAGGTGAGCCTGAAACTTATCGAACTCCGGTCGGACCCGACCTCGCCGATGCTGCGCTACGCATCGCCGCCTTCTCTCAAGGCCGCAGTGGATGGCAGCGATAGCGCCTCGGATTGCTCTAGAGAGAGCCGAAGTGCAGGCATTTGAATTCGCACGTGCCCACAACTCAAGAGGCAAAAAAAGGGCGACTCTCTGTAGCGGCATTAACCAGCCGATTCTACTATAGTCGACCCGCTTGGGTTGACGGCACCTCGCAGTTTGCCAATTTGGTTAAAAACTATTTACGCCCCGAATACCGGATTCTGGATCTCGGCGCTGGTTCGGGAAAAAAGGGCCCAGTTAACTTTCGCGGCGAAGCGCATACAGTCGTTGGTGTCGATTGCGACTCTCACATCCGAAACAACACTTGGATAGATCATGGAGTTCTTGGGGTTGCGCAAGATCTGCCCTTCCGAGCTGAGACCTTCGAGCTGATCATCAGTGACTGGGCGGTCGAGCATTTTGCTCAACCGGAAGCGATTGCATCCGAAGTGTTTCGGGTACTTAAACCTTCAGGCTTGTTTGCTTTTCGCACCGGAAATATTCGTCACTACAGCTACGCGATCGCTGCCGTCACTCCACATTGGTTTCACCGGCTGGTAGCCAATCGGGTCCGCGGCCTTCCGCCCGACGAAGGTGCCCCGCATCCGACGCACTATCTTATGAATACGCGGGAAGCTGTGCGCAAATGCCTCAGCGGCGTTGGGTTCGAGGAGCGGGAACTGGTGATGGTCGAACCTGAGCCAAGTTATCTCATGTTTTCTGTTCCTTCGTTTCTGCTGGGCCTCGCGTATGAGAGGCTCGTGAACGGCGTCACGCAGCTTTCGGGGTTCCGCGCGTGCATTCTCGGATGCTTTCAAAGGCCGCCGAGTTCCGGCAGAAATCCATAGAGTCAAACGCGGGGGCGCTGGAGCGGACGGGGATTATTGAGCCGTTATCTGTACCGGATTCGTGATCGGCTGCATCCGCTCAATCGTCTGCGGCGTCATGCGCTAAGCCGCGCAATTTTGAGGGCAATTGACGTCCCCATTTGGGCGAGACTCCCCGGCGTGCGCTGGAAGGCCAAGGTGCGGCTCGTGCGTCACGCCTGTTTCTTTGTTTGATCCGATGGAGTGGAGCCAGGCGTGTCCGCGCTGGTTTCCACGATCGGACGCCAATTTGGAATTCGATCATTCTGGGATATAGGCGCGAACTCGGCTACTACACTTGGCTTGTCAAAAGCATTGCCCCCGCGGCGAAGGTTCGGATGTTCGAGCCCGACCCTGACAACCTGGCGCTCGTTCGTGCAACAATGTGCCGTGCAGCCCTGCTCGGCATCACGGTCCGCGAAGTAGCGGTAAGCGATACTCGCGGCGTCCGTTGCTTTGCACGTGATTGGGTTTCCGGGTCAACCGGCGGCATCCTGGAGAATGGTGTCAGCTATTCGGAACGCGAGTGGGCAGTACCCGCAAGCACCCTGGCAGTCGCCGCAGTGTCGCTCGACGATGAGCGAGCCGCGGCGGGAGCGGTCGACCTCATCAAGATCGACGTAGAAGGCCACGAAGAGGCGGTTATTCGCGGCGGGATCGAGACCATACGCCGTGACCAGCCCATCCTGATTTTCGAATGCTTTCACGGCGCGAGTGAGATAATCAACACGCTCCGGCCGCTAGGCTATGTTTTCATCGATGCTGAACGGATGGCTGCGGACCTGCGCACGACGACCAACTTCCTGGCGCTTCCGAAACGGCATCACACAGCTCTTGATGAACTCCGGCGTCGTTGGAACGATGAGGCGGCACGGGCGTGAAACTTCAGTGGCCGAACGAAACTGAAGTCAATCGTCTGCTGGATGATGGTATCGCTGCAAACATCGACGGTGCTCGTGATCGCCAGCTCTCGTTTTACGGCGAGGAGTGCGACCCCGAGTTCGAGATCTCACGGCCGCACGGTTGCGGACGACTCTATGAGTTTCTGATCGAACACAAATTCCGCACTGGGCTACGCGTGCTCGGCTTAGAGATGTCTGGCCGTTCGGTGCTCGAAGTGTGCTGCGGCTCTGGCATGATGGCGGAGAAATTCGCGCGCGCCGGAGCGGCGGTCACCGGCATCGATTTCTCGCCGGCCGCGGTCGCGCGGGCGCGAGAGCGCGCGCGACGCGGCGGATTTGCCGCGCGCTTTTTGGTCGCCGATGCGGAGAGTCTGGCCTTTGCCGACCGCAGCTTCGATGTGGTCGCGGTCCACGACGGACTCCATCACCTGGAGCACCCAGAGCGTGCGATCCGCGAAATGGCGCGGGTCGCGCGTTATGGAGTGTTGATCCTCGACCCGGCTCGTGCGGCGCTGACGCGGCTCGCGGTATGGCTCGGCATCGCGGTCGACGTCGAGGACGCCGGCAACGAGGTCAAGCGGCTGGTACCAGGTAAGATCGCTGCGATTCTGCACGCGCAGGGCTATCGCGGCGTCCGCTGGGAGCGGACACTGATGTACTATTCGCATAGCCCGCCCGGCTGGTTTCGCTGGTTCGACAATCGTGTGCTATTCAGGTCGTTCTGCCTGTTCTTCGCGGTTGTGAACCTCGCTGTGGGCCGCTGGGGAAACAAGCTCGCCCTCGCCGCCACGCGCTAACTGCTGGGATCGATCTCACCATTCTGTCGCGGCGCGTAGCTCTGCAGTACGCAGGCGCGCGCTGACAATCTCCTCCTTCCTTGTCCGCTCGCCTTTTCCGCTCGCGCACCTACCGCCGAATCGTCCCTTCCCACCACTTTCTGCTTCGGTAACTGCCTACAAGTCCGCCGCCAGATGCGATTTGCAATGTGATGCTGCTAATGCAGCGCCTTGCGATCGCCTTCCAGGATAGCGCCGCTGAACGGAATCAGCGGCGCGCGTAACCGGCGGTTAGCGCCCTGTCCGCTTGCGCTAGGGCTAGGGCGGTCCCCATTCGCCAGCGCCTGGCGCAGCGTCCGGCAGTGAACTCCACGCTTGCGCGCGACCCTGAGCACCACCGCCACCCCGACCTCGTATTCCCTCCGTACATCGTGAGTTCGAACGCCTCGCCCACCTGAACCGGCTCGCCGAGTAGTGACGGCAATAGTCTTGTGGCCGCTCTTGTAGAGCCCCAAGGTGGACACCCGGTAATCGAACAGCGCGCTCTGCAAGTAGGCGCTGGCGTCGACATAGTCACCGTGCGTTGGGCGACCTGTTACCCGCCATCTTGGATTTTAGCGAGATGCATTTGCGTGCGCGCTTTTCGTCAACGGCCGGTCTCTACGTAAGAAGTTCCGTTGCAATACATTTCACAATGGGTAGTGCCGCCCTCCACGCACGTACTTCCCGCCCAACACCCCGCCCCGCAATTGTCCGCTACACCATGCACGCCCTCGGTGGATGCTCCGCAGGCTACGAGGCTCCCAATTGCGTTGATGGGCGGAATCATTCCGCCGGTGGAGCTAGCTGCCAAAGTGTTCCTGACCGTAAGCATCCCGACTCCTGTCCGTTCAATGCCGGTGTCGGGCGTCACATTTACTGTGCCGAACACGATACCGGAATTGCCATCGCCAAGGACACTGCGCGTCAGTCCCCAGTCAGCACCACTGCCGTCGGGTGACTCGAAATCCGCCCCGTCACCCCATAAACCCTTTCCTGAATACCCGGCAGCACTGGCGAGATTCAGGTTTCCCGCGGCGTCAATAAACATTATGTCGTAATACGTCGAGGTCCCGGGCCTTAGCATGAGCAGATTTCCAAGTTTGATGTCGCCCGTCGTGCCGTCCGCAGCCGTGCCGACGCCGAGCGATCCGACTTGACAGCTGCCGCCTTGGCAGTCCCAGCCACCACGCAGTTCTTGAGCGCCCGCCACGACGGGCGGCACAAGAAGAGCTGCTAGCAACAGTCCCATCGCCTTCACTCTGCGCCTCCTCCTCCGTTCCATCCTAGTAGTTACGGCCTATAGCTGGCGGCACAGTGGATATTGCCTCCGCTCGTAGTATCGGCCGTAAGCGTTTTGCCGGTGGTAGATGCCGCAAAGGTAATCCCGTTATTGAAATGCGCTCCGCCCTGCGCGATTGTGAGCGAATTGAAGCTAGGCTGGTTTGCACTCACCGCGGGCGGCAGCGGAATCATCCCGCGCGTCGCGACTGTGCCATTGACCGGCATCGCGGCGACGTCGAAGATCATCACCATCTTGGGATTGGCGGTGTCGTAGTTGTAGCAGCCCATCGAAAACAGGACGGAAGGCCCGCCGCCGAAGGTGTTGCTGTTCTCGGTGCCGTTCGCGGTCGGCGTCTCGTACCAACTCACCGTCGGCAACGAAGCACTGCCCGCCCGCGCCACTCGTGCGGGGCATAAGACACCAAGAGCGATGGCAATTATGGCCGCGATTATTCCCGCCTTGCTCCCTCGCCGATTACCATGCACGGCCGCGCGCGACCGGTCTAAGAATTGCCGATAACTGTTTGTCATGTTCACGACTGACGGCGCACCCACTTCGTCCTCGCCGGGCCAGTATGTCGTGCTTGAGCACGACGGAAAACAGGTGACATTGACACCCTCTTTACGGTCCGAAATGAAAGCATCGTTCAGGTGAATTGGGCCGGGGAGACTGGCTGCCGGCGTCAAGTGACAAGCGTTTCGCTTCGAACTTTCTCCGCGCTTCTTTATCTGAACAGGGTGTGTGGGAAATATGTGATGAACGGGCGGATCGCTGAAGTGGAGCTGAGGAGTGGCTCCCATCGCGATCAACGGGTCAGGATGTTGCGGAGGAAGTTGATTGAGCGCAAGGCACAAGAGGTGGCTGCAGCGGCAGCCGGCTTCAGCGCGCTAGGAGTGTCAGATGTACGAGCATCCCTATCCCCACATACGAAGAGCGATTCCTCGCGGCGGACTGCATTGCGTTAGGATGAGCACGTCGTCCAATAAGCAGCATCTCGCAAGGCGCAGAGCTTGTTCGCGGGAGGTTCCCGTAGCTGAGCTGAGAACGAGCAACCGATGCCGAGTAAATGAGACGGCGGCGAGCGCCGACGTAGAGAGGCCTAATGTATCGGAATCGATTCCCCTGCTACCAGATCTGCCGATACTTCTTCCGGCAGTCAGAGCTCCCGCAGCTTATTACAAAGATCTTGATCAGAAATCGTGATGAATGGATACAACAGTTCGGCGCCGGTCTCTATATCAACTGTGCCGGCGAGTTAGGCTACTGGCGCGCTAGTAGTCACCAAGATAAGGACGCACCCAAGAGCCACCTGGAGGCGCGGAACCTTCGCGCGCTGAAGAAGGCTTTTTCCCGCCATACGTTTTTATCAGTCGTTCCAGTAGAAGTCTCGTTGAACGGCGTCGAGGTACCTGCTTCCGGCGGTCTGGGCGACTGCATTGCCGTCAACTCTGAGACATGCTTGATTGTACGCGAGCGTTATCAATGTGTCGCGATGAATAGTCATATCGGTCATCGTATCAGTGTCAGGGCTCATCGACGCCGCATTATCAATCGCCCGGTGAACGGAAGGATTGTTGTTATCACTAGCTGGAATGCCGAAAAAGTTGTAGGCACAGTCTTTCGCCCCTCACGAATGAGATGACAAGCCGAGAACTTCAACTTGCAGTTGAGCTTTGCCGATTCTCGCGGCGTAACCGGCGCCCCACCGCCGTGCAGCTTGGCCGTCTGGCGGAATTGCGCGCAGAGTATGACGAAATCGCTGGTCGTCATCCACTTCCAAGCGACATCACTCATCAACCGGTGGATGCGGGAGGGGTGAGTGCCGAATGGCTGAGCGGACCCAAGTCCAGTGAGTATAGCGTGATACTTTATCTGCATGGCGGCTGCTACGCGACCGGGTCGGTGGACACGCATCGCGATCTGATGACCCGATTGTCAAGCGAGGCGTCGATTCGAGTGCTCGGTCTCAATTATCGGCTCGCTCCGATGCATCCGTTTCCCGCCGCGGTCGAGGACGCTGCAGCAGCGTATCGATGGCTGCTTGGAAATGGCTTCGAACCGGCTCGTATCGCAATTGTGGGTGACTCCGCCGGAGCGGGACTGGCTCTGGCGGCGACCATAACAATGCGTGAACAAGGATTTCCGCTGGCGGGCGCGATTGTATGTCTTTCGCCATGGGTTGACCTCGCGGTCACCGGCGCTTCGATGGAAAGCAAGGCCGGCGAAGACCCCATCGTGAGTCGTGAGATGCTCCTCGGCTGGGGGAAGTTGTATCTTGCCGGCCACGATCCACACACGCCGCTGGCGTCGCCTTTGTATGCCGACCTGCACCACATTCCACCATTGCTGATTCAGGTGGGGTCAGCCGAGGTCCTGCTCGACGATTCAATACGTCTGGCCGAGCGGGCATCAGCCGCAGCCGTCAATACTAGCTTGGAAGTCTGGCCCGACATGATTCACGTGTGGCAGAGCTTCGCTCCAATCCTGCCCGAGGCCCGCCAGGCCATCGAACGTATCGGCAAGTTTGTTCGAGCGCATCTCGAGGATTAGCGCTTTGCAGATAACCGGCGCGCGGTTAGTAACTTAGGAACTGCTACGGCCGGCCGTGAACGTTCCAATTCCCCCTCCGGCACTAAACAAACACCCGTGAAAAAATCGACACTCTCGATCGTGGTCGAATATGGCGCGGGCGAGGACTATCAATGCTCAAACATCGAAAATGATTCGGGCGCGCCATTCGTTGGATGTCTTTTCGACGGTCAGTTGATGGTAGGTGACCGCCTTGATCTCGCCGCGCGATATGTGGCGGTTCGGATCGAAGGATTCGCCTCGCAGCGTGACGTGAAGCGTTCGGCCCTGTTCGTCGACGGCGGCATCGCGCCAGATGAAATCGTCGGCAGCAAAAAGCTGAAGCAGTTCAGTCAGCAGGTCGTGCATCAGATCGATGTCGTCGCCGGCGGTGATTTCGACCGTGCGCGGTTCGGCGCTTTCGACCTTTGATTGCTCGACCAGCAGAGCAGCCAACGCCAGCGCGGCGCGACGGAAGAGTTCAGAGCGCGTGGGAGCGGTGACTTCGATGCCGAGGTCGCCGGTGTGCTCTATTTCCCGAAAAAGTGGCGTGTCTTCGTTCAAGGGTTTCATGGAGGGCCGAAAAATCGCCTATGGCGCGCAGCGCACGGGTTGACGGAGAGACCCGGATTCTCCGCCTGGCAGCTTTCTGGGTGCGCACTTCCAACAGGCCCTTACGAGCCGTTCGGCAGATTCATTTCCCCTGGGCTTCGCCCGGGGCTTCGGCGCACTGGTTCCGTTGCAGTCCGCCTGGTTCGCGCGAAATGACAGAAGGGCTTCTATCACCCCTTGATCACCGCGAGTGGCCGCAATCTGGCGACGCGTTGGGTGACCCCCGCGGCCTCCATCACTTCGACTACTTCGGCGACGTCCTTGTACGCTTCCGGCATTTCCTCGGCGATGCCGCCTCGGCTATGCGCCCGGACGGTTACACCCAAAGCCTTCAGTTCACCCGCTAGATCGCGGCCCCGCGCCTCCTTCTTCGCCGCGCCTCGGCTCATCAGCCGGCCCGCGCCGTGACACGAGGAACCGAACGTCTCGCGCATCGCGGCTGCGAGCCCGATCAACACGAACGAGTAGCGCCCCATATCACCAGGGATTAGGACCGGCTGTCCAAACGGGCGTAGTGCTTCCGGCAGCGCAGGATTGCCGGGACCATAGGCGCGCGTTGAGCCTTTGCGATGGACGCAGACACGGCGCTTGCGGCCGTCCACGACATGCTCCTCGAATTTGGCGATGTTGTGGCAGACGTCGTACACCAATGCGAAGCCAAGGTCTCGCGGCGTAATCGAGAGGGCTTCCAGGAAAGCCTGTTCCGCCAGATGCATCATCAACTGCCGGTTGCACCAGGCAAAATTCGCCGCCGCTGCCATCGCGCCCAAATACGCCTTCCCTTCCGGCGAGTTGATTGGAACGGCCGCAAGTTGACGATCGGGCAGGCGCACCTCGTAACGGCCCATCGCACTGACGATGAGTTTGAGGTAATCGTCGCAGGTTTGATGGCCGAGGCCGCGCGATCCCGAATGGACCATTACGGTGACCTGGCCAAGCTGCAGGTCCAAAGCGCCGGCAAGCCTGGCGTCGTAAATCTGATCTATGCGGCTGACTTCAAGAAAATGGTTGCCGGAGCCAAGCGTACCAAGTTGCTTGGAGCCGCGCTTATACGCCCGTTCGCTGATGCGCTCGGGGTCTGCGCCGGAGAGCCGTCCGCCTTCTTCCGTATGTTCAATATCCTGCCGGTCCGCATAGCCATTGCGCAGCGCCCATTCGACACCCTCATACGCAACCAGCTTGATTTGCTGGCTGGATAATCCCGGGATGGCGCCCTCCGAGCCAACTCCGGCTGGTATTTTTGAGAAGAGCGCATCCGCCAGCCGCTCGATGCGCGGTTCGACAAAATTGGACTCTAACCCGGTTCGCGCCAGCCGTACGCCGCAATTGATGTCGTAGCCGACGCCACCCGGGGAGATCACGCCGTGTTCAGCATCGACTGCGGCGACCCCGCCGATTGGGAAACCATAACCCCAATGGATGTCAGGCATTGCCAGCGAGTAACCAACGATGCCCGGGAGGCAGGCGACGTTGGCGACCTGCGTGAGACACGGGTCGTCGCGCATTTCGGCGATCATGCGGGCGCTGGCGTAGATCCGGCCGGGCACTCGCATCGCACCGGTTTGCGGGATTTCCCAAAGGCAATCGCTGCGTCTGATGAGTTGCATAGTTAGAAGTCGGAGCCGAGCGACAAACAGAATCAGTGGTAAACCTGTTTCTCCTTGTTATTTTCTTGAAGTAAGCGATCCATGGCAACTAGCGGACGGCAGGCGAGCCGAGGCCTGGCGCAGCCCAGCAGCGGCAGCCCTTTTAGAAGCCGAAGGGTCACGAGTCTGCCCGATCGGGCACAGCGTCGTTCTGAGGTGCGCGACTAGCGCCGACGCAGGCGAAGCGAGCTAACGAGTCTGCGATCAATGTGGCCGCGCTCATGTGAGCGCGGAATCGTACACGACCGTCGCGAACAACCTGTTCAACGGGAACTCGCTTCAATGTGGCCGCGCTCATGTGAGCGCGGAATCTCGCCTGCCCGCTGATGTGGTGGTGCGGGAAGTAAGCTTCAATGTGGCCGCGCTCATGTGAGCGCGGAATCAGCTCAAATATAAACTGGCCGAACACGGCATCGGCTTCGGCTTCAATGTGGCCGCGCTCATGTGAGCGCGGAATCTCGACTGAATGCGGGTGTGGACCAGGTGCGCGCCGATCGGGCTTCAATGTGGCCGCGCTCATGTGAGCGCGGAATCGCCCGCGAGCTGCGCGGAGGAGGTGCCGGTGCTGGCGTCGCTTCAATGTGGCCGCGCTCATGTGAGCGCGGAATCACCCCCGGCCTACGACGTGCTCGGCGCCACCGGGCGCATAGCTTCAATGTGGCCGCGCTCATGTGAGCGCGGAATCTCACTTTCAGTTGTTTCTAAATCATTTAAATTATCATGCTTCAATGTGGCCGCGCTCATGTGAGCGCGGAATCTTGCCTGTTCGAGGTAGACCGCACCAGCGAAGCATTTGCCGCTTCAATGTGGCCGCGCTCATGTGAGCGCGGAATCGCAATTCAGCCGCAATCCCTATGCGCCGAATTCCACCGCGCTTCAATGTGGCCGCGCTCATGTGAGCGCGGAATCGAGATAATGGAATGAGTAATGCGCGATATCGAAGGTCAGGCTTCAATGTGGCCGCGCTCATGTGAGCGCGGAATCAAAGGGCAAGCTCGGCAAACGCGCGAGAAAACTGGCGCGGATGCTTCAATGTGGCCGCGCTCATGTGAGCGCGGAATCCCTGCGGGAGTTGATGAATCTCCCCGGAAAACGTTATTTTGCTTCAATGTGGCCGCGCTCATGTGAGCGCGGAATCCGGCTGCGGCGGCTAGTTGAAGACCTCGGTGGAGTCGATGCTTCAATGTGGCCGCGCTCATGTGAGCGCGGAATCATTGACTGCTGCTCGTTGTACGTCACTGTCTGCCATGCTTCAATGTGGCCGCGCTCATGTGAGCGCGGAATCGGCTAATGCCGTCGCAGGCGCAGTCCTTCAATTTCCAGCTTCAATGTGGCCGCGCTCATGTGAGCGCGGAATCCCCCGTTCGATTATCAATCAGCTTGTCGCCATGCCAGATGCTTCAATGTGGCCGCGCTCATGTGAGCGCGGAATCTTTAACAATCTGGCGTCGTAACAGGCGATAGTCTTTCAGCTTCAATGTGGCCGCGCTCATGTGAGCGCGGAATCCCTTGCTCGACTGATAGGGCAATTCGGCCATCGCGTTAGGGCTTCAATGTGGCCGCGCTCATGTGAGCGCGGAATCCCCTGCCTTGCACGCGCTGGCCGTACTGCACATTCAGCCGCTTCAATGTGGCCGCGCTCATGTGAGCGCGGAATCATTGTCCGCAGTTGCATTCTTCCTGTTCGAGGCAATGCTTCAATGTGGCCGCGCTCATGTGAGCGCGGAATCTCACCTAAGGACGGCATCAGCTAATGGCTATACCCAGTTAGCTTCAATGTGGCCGCGCTCATGTGAGCGCGGAATCGAGCTAGGACCGGTACTCTCAAATGCCTCAATCGCCGCTTCAATGTGGCCGCGCTCATGTGAGCGCGGAATCTCAGTACAAATAGCGGCTTGCGATGAAACACAAGGCACAGCTTCAATGTGGCCGCGCTCATGTGAGCGCGGAATCCCGTCTCTTCCAACCTATTAATTTTCAAAGAGCTTTTTGGCCGTTTGCGAGCGGCTGCCGGTCCCACGGCCGTTGTCGCCTGTCCTTCCCGTTCCATAGTCCTAAACTGTAGTATTGGCAAGGTTCTTTCGCCCGCGAGCGGCCGCCGGGTTTTCATCTTCACCTCGCCGCTCGCAACAGTCAGCGAGTTTCAAAACCCACGTACCGATGGGCTTCCCCGGTCAGCAGCCTCGCGAGTAGTCTCGTCTGAATCTCCAGGACTCTCCTGTAGTTCACTCGGTACCCGAAAAGCGGATGCGTCACGAGCGCGTCCATTCGCTGTTCATACGCGCGCAGAAAACCTTTTCGACCATGCGCAGTCAGCGCGACGGCAGGGCCGACGCGAATAAAGTCACCAGTCGTGACAATTCCGGTGTTGACCGCTCCAATCACAATGGAGTCCGCGATCAGCGGCCTGAACTCCTCCATCAGATCCAGAGCGAGAGCGGGACGGCCGAACCGGGGTTGATGAAAGAAACCGATAAATGGGTCAATTCCGACGCTGTGACAGATGATCATCAGGTCCTTCGCGAGCAGACTGTAAGCGAATGAGAGCAGCGCGTTAACCGGATCGGCCGGAGGTCGCCGATTTCGTCGAGTGAATTCGAACGTATAGGGCGCCTCGCTGCCTTCGTTCTCGGCCTTCAGCAGGCCGGTGAAGTTCGCGAAGTAGACACGAGCCGCATTGCCCTCGATTCCAAGAAGCTCATCGAGTTCGTCCGCATTCAGCGCGGCTTGAGCATAGCGTTTGAGCTGCGCCAGCGCGATTGCGGGCGGTTCAATGTGGTTGCGGCGGAGCAGCGTCCGTTGGTTGCGAATCTTGGCTGCGACGAACTCGCGCGCGACGCTCAGGCAGAAGAAGCCGTCTTCGGAAAGGGCGAACTGATGCTTGCGCAGGAACACGTTCTTCAAGCCGAGACCCTGCGTCAGCCCGTAGAACCAGCCTCCATACGAGAAGTGCGCAACGGGTTTCTCCGCCCAGCAAAGCCCCTGAAGAGCTGCCGCGCTGAATTGCACATTTCCGAACACGTTTACCTGCGAGATTTCGCCGACCCGGACTTCCTGAACCGGCTTCTGGCGTTCCCTTATCTGCAGCACCTCGCCCCTCTTACCGATGATCAGGCCGTGCCCCGTGACGTAGAGAGGGCGCAGATCGTCGCGGGCCGGCACCAGGCGGCGGATTGTATCGTCGGGCTGAGCCGGCACGCCATTAGCGCGCTCGTCGCCATCGAACAATGAAAGCTGTGGAGTCGGCGTAAACTCTGGCAGCGATTCTACCAGCGCCGTTTCGTCGGGAAGGCAGATACCAACCAGCGAGCATCGGGGGCACTTGGGGCTGTCAACCAGCGGTTTGGGAATCCGGCCGCGCAGCGCCAGTGCCCGCGCTCCTTCTACTGCGGCGAGAGTTTCCGAAACCAGCGCGTTATCGATCGGCACGCGCACCCGCTGCCGCGTGGCATGATAGTAGGCGATGGCTTCGGCGCACTGGTAGCCGTTATCTCGGAGGATCAGAGCTTGCGCGCAAAGTTGGACGCGATCGGCGGGCCAGGCTTCCGGCCCTTCCTCGCCGTCGCGCGGAGTTCCTTTCTTGTAATCGACAGGTACGACCGTTCCGCCGTCGCCCTCGACAAGATCCATTTTCGCGATCAGCCGATATGTCTCACTGCTCAGACTCACTGATCGCGAATGGATCTGCGCTTCCTGATCCGGCGGTGGGAGAGGGTCGGATCTGGTCTCGAGCTTTTCGTGCCGGAGCTCGCCCTCGATGGTGTCCGCGCTGTGGGCGAAAATCGCTTCGACCCATTCGTAGAAGAAAAGGCGCGGACAATAGACGAATTCGTTGAGCATCCGCGCCGGCAGATAGTCGGGAAGTTCGACTTCAAGCCGCCGCGTTCGCTCCGCCTTTCTTTCTGGTACTGCGTTGGCCGATGCGACTGCGAGTGGCTTCGACCGGGCTTGATTTGACATCTACGTGCGCGCTCAGAAGCGTTCCTCTTTTGAGGGCGAATCGTCTTCACCATCGACGACGATGCAAGGACTGTCGATCGGCGAGTATGCCTTGCCCAAGGCTGTGATTACACGATCGCCGCGTCCCTCCACCGGTCCGAGATCGACGAAGAGGACCTGATCAACGCGATGATCGATGATTCCGCTTAGTGCATGGCGGCACCGCACCAGGTCGGCGGGAGTGAATTGGCACTCGAAGATCGAATACTGGAGATGATCGCCGAAATCGCGCATCGTCTTGAAAACCTGCCGCAGCCGCTTGTCATCGCAGATGTCGTAGCAGACGAGATACGTGTTGCGCATCACCCTCCTTGATTCGCTTACGCATCCCAGAGAACGGTATCAGGTGGTGTGAATCCCGCATCTAGCAGCGTCATTTAGTGGCATGAACAAGCCCATCCCAAAATGACTGGAATAGCCAAGCGCGATGGGGCCCTGTACCGCTCGCCCAAAAGTCAGCCGGAACGCTCCCGACAGTCGCCTGCCGCCGTCGTCGCCGAGCTTGCTGCGGAAGCGTCTGAACTCAATACATCGCCAGCGCCTTGCAATCTGGAACACATGCTTCGGGCCCCATTCCGGTTCGATCACGACCTCGGGCGCTTGCTCGCCGAACAGCTCCGGCCAAAGGCCAGCCAATTGGGTGTGAAGGTTATCCCGCAGAAAATTCTCGCGTTGTTCGGGCCAGCCGAGATCTACGCGATGTCGGCCTCTCGTTTTCGCATAGCGTGTCGCGATGTAGGGTGTTGCGGAGACCCACTGTTGTGAGTATTGCAGAGGGCCGGGGATGTAATCGGCGGATGCACCCATCCCAAGGAGCACGACGCGCAACGGGTGCCGTTCCTCGCCTTCCCGCCCGGTACGGATTTCGCGCAATCGGTCAAAGGCCCTCCGCTCGTCGCTTCCGAACCCTGCAGAAGCAAATACCGTCAGATGGTCCAGCCGCCCGTCGCCGTCCTCATCGCTTGGCAGGTAGTACGCATGGGTATGGTCGGCTAGTGGTTCATCGTGTTCATCCTTGCCCGAGAATACTTTGGAACGTCCTCGAACGCCGTTGGTTTCGGTCAACCGTCCGTAGATTCCCATGAGCGCTCGCCTTCCCGCCTCCGCCACTGCGAGCGTCTCGGTGACCAGCGGGAGAACCGTTGAATCAAGAGCAAAACGTATGACTTGGATGGGTCGTTGCGAGGTCGCCCGGTGCGGTGGCTTACGCTCGACCTTGAAACAGTCACGCGGGCGCACGTAGGGAACCCAGCGTGAGCCCGGCGGATCGGACCACCGCTCCCGATGCAGTTGAAGGGTCTCCGTGCAAAGGTTCCAAGCGGGATCGTAGATCGCGGATCGCTTCTTTAACGGGTCTTTCGTTTTTCTCTGGGCCTCTGTTTTCATCGTAGCAGTGACGACGCGATCGTCGGCGAAGGCCCTCGCGGGATCCGCACAAAGCAGCCGGATGATCTCATAGCCTGCAGGCGCGTCGCCCAGACGCGGACGGCAGCTCAGCCCGTGGAAGTTTTCCGCGTTTCCCACAAGCTCGGCCTCGCACCAGGACTCCGAGCGGCCGAAAGTATTCAGATTGCCGAGAATCCGTGAAAGCGTATCGATCTGCAGGTTATCCAGCGTCGGTTCGGGCCAACGAGCCCAGAGCAATGCCTCGCGGGAGACGGCTACGAATGTATCAAACACAAGCGTGCGGTCGTCAGCTCCTTTCTTGAACCACGGCATGAAATGGCGGGTATGGCCGGTCGACGCGGGAGGGAGCACGAACTCCGGTGGCTCGGCTAGGTAGCGGAGAATCGGCTCGACCGCCGACTGCTGCAATTCGGGTAGCGTACGTTTCCACACCGCGACCATCGCGCGCAGGATGCGCCACGGCGAAGGCGGCCATTCGACGGTGCCTTCATTGACATGTCTCCCCCACGGCGTTGCATGATAGCGGCCGGCAATAAACTTGAGCGAGATGGCAATCATCCCCTGCGGTCCTCTTCGTTCGCCCCGTTCTCATCGTCGGCATCCCGGTCCGCGTTCTTTTTGCCCGTACGCTGCTTGCTGCCGGGCTTCCACTCGATCACGGTGACGGCGGGATTCGCGAAGAACGACTTCGCTTTACACTCGGCAATCAGTCTAGTGCATTCCTTGAGAAGCGCGCCTTGATCGCCGATTGCAAAATTGTCTGGCCGCGTGACCCTCAGTTCTCCGTCAAGTTCTAAGTCACAGGCGGTGCGGAGCCGCAGGCCTGTGGAGAGAAATCCCCGGATTTTGAACAACGAAAGCGCGATCAGAAGCTTATTTGCTTCAATTCCCAGTCCGTAGCCACGCAACTGGGCGAGATCAAGGTTAAAATAGACTTTGATTTCATTGGCGACAAACTCAGTTCGGGAAAAGGGGACGTTTCCAAATCCCTGATTTGTGTCTCCTGAGGGATTGACTCTGTCGTTCTTGACACCACCACTCTCGGCAGTCCTCGCGCCGCAAGCTTCAATAAACCCGCTGAGAAGACGCGGCAGCCGCAATCGGCCACCGGCCAAGTCTTTCTTCGCTAGGAATACGCCATGGATAACGGCGTTGGGATCATATTTCAGAATCAGCCTTGCTAATGTCCGGATATTCACCGGGCCGATTTCCATGTCTGCCGCGTCGTGTTTGAGCTGATTGAAGACGCTTTTGTCCTGTCCTTCCAAGATGTACGGCGAATTGATCCGGTGGGCTTCAAGGATCGAGTTGGTTAGCGAGCCGCCGTTATCTGCGTTCTTAACTCGAATGTAGGGCAGTCCCTTCAACTGTTCGATGAGATCGTCACTTGCTTGATCCCAGCACGCCAGTTCCATTCGGTTCGCCACCGACTGCGCGGATTCGACCAGGAGCATCTCGGTCCCGTCGGGAAGGGTGTAGCGCGCCGGGCCGAGGTCGGCAAAGCCCGTCGGCTGGAAGCGGTGGCCCTGAAGCGGCTTCAGCTTCGCCTCCATGAGTAAACGCGGAATATCCTTGAGCCTCTCGTAGTCTATGGTCATGACTGAGTACCCTCTTAAAAACTCGCGTCAGAGGCGGCTTCGGCTTCATCGTCAACAAAATCGTCACCGGATATGGCGAGCCGGATCAGTCTGCTCAGAGCACCATCACCGATTGGGATGAGCAACGCGGCGGCCAAGCGTCGCGGGTCGATTCCGGAGCCGCCACGGTTTAGTTCCTGCCAGTCATCATCACGGACGCGGCGACCACGAATCGGCCGGGGCATCGGGTCCAGACCTGAGGCGCGCAGGCGGTGCATTGCTACGGCGCATGCCTCGCCCAGCCGGCCGGCTCGGAGCAAAGGCGGAATGGATGGTTCGGAGCTGATCACAATCCCACGCGACTCGTTGTTGCGCTGCATGCGCGCGAGCACGACGCCGTTGGCATCTCGCTCGATTACTAGCGGTCGCGGCAGGAATAGCAACTTCAGCAGTGCATACGCTCGTGATATGGGCAATTCGTCCGATCCTTGAGGACCGATGCTCGGGTATCCGTTGTCGGAGATAAGCATGAGGCCCCACAGCAATTTCTCGACTCGCTCGTCGTCAAGCTCGCCGGCAGTGAACGTGGCGACCGTGTCAAGCGGGGCTGTGACGCGGGAGGCTAGTGGCAGGCGCGCGCAGCCGGCCCGCGCGCCGTCAATCAAGCGCCGCTGCAACACCGCTCCGAGATTCGTCGCCAAGTCCCGGGCATTCCACACGACGGCTAGGTCCTTCTCCGCCCAATTGTGGCAGCGCTGTTTCCAGTCCACGGGTTCAAGGTTTGCGCGGAGTGGGCCAATCTTCGCTTCCGAGTCATGAATTGAAGCCAGCGCCCGAGCGATAGCAAATTCCCCTGAACCGTCATCAGTCGCAGCGACCCAGCCCGATGACAAGGGCGGAATCGGAGTCACAATCTTTTTCTTGAACTTACCTTGCGTGATCGCGAGCTCTCGCTCTGCACGGCCCAGAGAGATCGCGATGTCTTGGAACAACCCTGCGCCGCCGTATTTGCAGAACTCGAAAATGGATGAGTCAATGCCGCTGAGTGTGGTAAGAATACGCAGTGGCGCTTCTTCCTTCTCGCGGCCTGCGGCACACTTCCAGCGGAAATCGTTGAGCCAACCGTCGGCTTCGCGAAGGAGGTCGACTGATTCGCGCTCCACCACATCGAACCGCCCGAGCGAAGCGGCCGTGTTGTAATTCCCACCGCCTACACGTCCTCTGACAATTGCGTAGCGTTGGAACCCTTGGAACCCTTGGATTCCGCGATCCACTCCCAGCGACGCGATGGCTCGGGCTATATCAACACCCGAGCGTGCGAGCCTCGGCCCGCACTGAGCGCGCCCTTCGCGCAGAAAGTAGAGGACCTCCTGGGCGCTAGCCGGCCGATCCCACAGCGGGAGCCAGACTTCCTTCCCGGCAGCCTCCTTATCTGCGAGCCGATCACTTGTAGTCACCGATGCTTGAACCTGGAACGGAAACGCTGCCTCAGGCGTGGTCCCGGCGGCCAGCCGCTTTGCTGCAGCGCCGGCGAAACAGACAGTACCCTCAAGAGCCAGTATCACGTCCCATGGATTCGAAAGCGACTCGCGCTCCATTCCCTGAGTGGCGTTCGGCCCGCCGACGGCGCCAGAGTCGTAGAGCGAGGACGTGCGTTTGGCGATCCGATCGCTTCCCTCGATCGCGAAGATGGCTTCGCCGATTTGCCGTTGGCTTGCTTCGGCGACGGACAAAGCGGCATGGCCGTTCCTCTCCTCTCGCTGATTGTCGAAGTCTGGGAGCACGTCCCAAAGGTTTTGCATGAAGTTGTCGGAAAAGTGGGTGTTACCGTCGCTGCCCCCACCGCTCCCGAGCAAGGCTGCGAACCTCTCGGCGCTGGTAACCGCCGCGGCATCAATCCACTCGATCACGCGCGAATCCGCGCAGTCCGAGCGTAGCGTTTTTACAAATGACCACTTCTCCTTTTCCATTCTCTTCTTCGTATCGATGCCGCACTTCTCCAAGGCGTGCTTACATGAAGCCAGTGCACGCCGATAAGGCTCTAAGCGAGAAGTCCTGGTGCAAAGGACTGCCTCAATCACTTTGGATGACGTTGGCGTTTTAGAGTACTTCGGTTGCTCCTCCTGCCAATTGACCCGGAAGAAGTCTTCTCCGCTCCAGGGAACCACGATCGGCGTCGGGCTATATTCCTCAAGGAAAAATTTCACCAGTGCGTCTGCGCTGAGCGAGGATCGTAACCAGAACACATCGTTCTTCCACCAGCCACGTGCTTCGCCATCCTTCTGTTCGCTGACCAGCCGCAGAATCCCCAATGCCTTGAGATAGGCCATCAACGGCTCCGGCGTGCAGCCCGCAAGCTCGATATCGTGGCGGCTCGTCTCAACCACTGGCGGTCTCCTTTCTCGCCACGTCCGCCTTGTCCTTCTCCCTCTCAGCTTCCCGCCGTTCCGCCTCTCGACTTGCTCGCATGTCCGCCGCTCGCACGATTGACTCCAGATACGCGAGGCGAAATGGCCCCAGAGTGTCTCTAAGGCCAATCATTCGCTCGGCCCAAGACGGCTGACCCGCAAAGGGCTGCTCCATGCAAAGACCCAATTCCATCGGCTCCAGCGAGAGCGTGACAGCGGGCGCGGTCACGCCGCCGCCCAGATCGGCCGCCGGCAACTTGTCTTCATCCCATATCCCGCGAGCGAAACGCCGCGCTCTTTCACCTTCGCCTGTTCGTGGATCTGGCAACTTTTCGCCTGGCAACGACCGAATGGAGAGCCTGACCTTGCCATGGTGCGAAGCAACTAGATACGCGACACAATCCCGAAGGGCATCCGGAATGTTTTCGCTGCTCGGGTCCAGCACGGCCAGCGCTGATGCCAACTCGTGGCGAAAACGCGGTCGGTGGTAACGCTTCCATGATCCCTTCGCTTTGGCCCAGACTTTCGCGCTATCGCGCGCGCCATCGGGCAGCGCATCCTGGAACACGTGGTGAGCCTTCCCCCTGTCGTGCCATCGCGCCGCATGCTGCATTACCTGCGCCTCAAGATCGCTAATTGGCAAGGCCTTCACGATAGCGTGCAGCTCGGCACATACCTCATCTACGTGTTGAGCGATCGTTTGCCAGACACCGATCTGCGATAGTCGGTCGCTGTCAATAGCGTCTGAAATTTCGTGCCTTGCCCCGCCATTCGCGCCGAGCGGCTCGACGCGGACTGTACTCCTTGGGTCCCAGCCAACCTCGGATGAGTAGCCGCCAGCTTCCGCATGAACCATAAAGACCTGTCCGGGGACGATTTTTGCGGGGTCGATTCGTTCCCATTTCTTCTCGAGAAAGCTCCAGCGCCAGATCTTGCCCCTGCGCTTCTGATCCTTTGCGAAGTCTTTGAACTCGCCAATTGGCGCTGGGCAGAGCTCTTCGCGCGAGGGAGCAGGCTGCTCTTCCGATGGCGCCTGGCTTTGCTCTTGGCCCCAATCGCGCCAGAAGACACGCACGTCACTGTCCCCGACCTCGCGCACAAAGCGGTCGATGTCGATCTCATTACCCGCCAAATCCGGCGTCGTATCGAACAGGTCGATCAAATCCCTGCGACGGATGACATGAGCATGTTCGAAGGGCAAATCGATCTGTGGCAGAGATTTGAGCCCCCCGTCCTTCAACTTCTTCAACTGCGCGGCCGAAGACTTGAGAGCTTCGATCTCATAAGGTGGCGCCGCCTTTTCTGCTTCCGCTCCGCTCCCGGGCAGATCGATCCAGAAAACCTGCGCATCGGTGTCTTCCTCACCGCGGCGATTGCATCTTCCGAACCGCTGCACCAGCGAAGCCCAGGGAGCCACTTCCGTAAACAGTGTAGTTGCGCTGACGTCTACGCCCGCCTCTATCACTTGCGTGCTGACGACGATGGTGCCCGGTTCCGCTGGGTCAGCGACTGCGTCGTTGAATTGGTTCTCCCGGTCCTTCGGCCTGAAACGCGAGTGCAACAAAACCATTCGAGCTTTGGCAGCCGGGTTTGGGTCCGCGTCCTTCACCGGGCTCTGTACGCCCTTGCTCTTTCTCCCCTTTTTTGAGTCGAGCGGTTCGGTACTTCTCAACGCTTCGAACAGCTCTCGAGCCCGTCCGACAGTGTTGGCGACGACGATCGTTCGCTTGCCAAGCCTGTGCGCGCGTAGAACCTCTTCCGCGAGGCCCTTCGTGTCGCCGATTCTAGCCTCGGCGTTTACAATAGGTTTTCTAGCATTCCAGCGATGTTCTAGGACGCTGCGAACTTCACCAGAGTCAGCCTTCTTGATCTCTTTCCCGAAATCGAACACAAGTTCCGGCGCGCTCCCGAGAAAGGATGCGAAGTCTACGGTGCCGATCCAATCGCGCTGTAATGTTGCGGACATCCATACGCTGTTGCAGCTGTGGCCAGGCTTCGAAGGTTGGCCGTCCTCGCACGGCAGCGTCCGCCGGAATGCCTCCAGTTGGGCTGTCGTCGCGAGGCCCGCTCCCATGAGCTGAATCTCGTCGAAAACCCAGAGGCAGTCCGTATTTAGGATGCCGAACTGCATCGGCCAGCGCGCGCGGCTTGCCGCGTATCCACGATTCAGGGCACGCGAAAGCAGCATATCTTGAGTGCCGACGAGAATCGTCTCGCGCTCGGGACACGCGTCCCACTCTTCTTCGTTTTCTCCCCCCATTAGGACATAAACTGCGGGCGCGTCGCCGCGGATGGAGTTCGCCGCCCTCAGCTTGCCAATCCACTCGCACGCGTTCTCGGCGGTCTGCTCTACGAGCACCCGCATCGGCAGGCAGTACACCAGTCGTCGCGGTGTCGCTGCCCTTAGGTCTTCGGCGGCACCGAGACGCCGCCAGAGCCAGCCGACCACCGCCATCGCAGTCTTGCCTAGTCCCGTGGGAACGCGGACGAGTTGAGGAAGGGACTTGGCCTTGGCAAATTCCCGCTGGAAGAAGAAAGGCCCGTGACCCGTGGCCGCCTCGAAAAATCCCTCGAAATCCGTCACCCCGGAAGCTTGCATGCTATCAGCCCAGCAATGATCCCCAGTTAGAGGCTCTCTACGAGTTGGACCTTTTTGAGCTGTCGGGCAACATCTCACTTGAGCCTCTCGCGAAACGTCGGCAGGGCAGCCCTCATGTTCGATGCTCGTTTGGCAAGAAGGCGTAGGCCGATCAGGCATACCCCAATGAAATTTCCCGCCATCAAGCAGCGACCAGCCTCTGAAATCCTAGGACTCGGCGGACCTACAGGCAATACGATTTGCAAGGCCGGCGATGCAAGGCTGACTATCTGCGAACGCGCCAGCGACGCGATCTCCGGGCATTCGCCGATCAGTACGGGGCCTGGTTCAGAGCCATACGTGTGTTAGACATCCAAGGAACCGCTGCCAGTGCCCACAGAAAATTCCGCGGACAATGAAAACTGCGACGAAACGATCAATTCGACGCACAGCAATCAGGCTTGTGACCCCTGGCGCGGCGATTGGTTCGCTTGCTGTCAGCCAGCCCTTGCTTGGCCGCTCCGACCACTGGCGGATTCTGCTTTGTTACGGCGCGAAGACCATATTGTCAATTAGCCGGGTTGCACCGAGGCGTGCCGCAACCGCCACCACCACCGGACGGTCGATGCGCTCGACGCTTTCGAGAGTGCTGGCATCGACCGCTTCGACGTATTCCACTTGAACCCCCGGGGTCTTCTCTAGCGAACGGCGGGCGGCCCGCACCAGTTCCTCCGGGTCACGCGCACCCGTTCTGAAGACGGCCCCGGCCGCCCGCAGCGCCTCGCTCAGGGCAAGAGCCTTCTCCCGCTGGTCAGGACTGAGGTAAGCATTGCGTGAACTCATCGCGAGGCCGTCGGGTTCACGGACGATCGGCACCGGCACAATTTCGATATCGAAGTTGAGATCCTGCACCATCCGCTCGATCGTGCGCAGTTGCTGGTAATCTTTCTCGCCAAACAGGGCGATATGCGGCCTCACGATATTGAACAGCTTCGCTACTACCGTGGTAACGCCGCGGAAGTGGCCGGGGCGGCCTGCACCGCAAAGTCCCTGGGTCATCTCAGTCACCTCGACCCAGGTCTGCGAACCGCGCGGATACATCACGTCAGGCTCGGGTGCGAACAGGACATCGACCGGCACCTCGCACATCATTGCGCAATCGCCCTCGAAATTGCGGGGATAACGCGAGAAGTCTTCGTTGGGTCCGAATTGTGTGGGATTGACGAACAATGAACTGGCCAGCAGCGCGGCCCGCTTGCGCCCTTCCCGCATCAAGCTCAGATGGCCTTCATGCAGGAAGCCCATCGTCGGCACGAAGGCGATCGTGGCGCCGCGGCGGCGCGCGGCATCGGACCAACGTTGCATATCAGCGGGTAGGGCAATGATTTCCACAGCAGTTACTCATGCGTGGCTGACGCGCCGTTGCGCGACAGTCAGGCGTCAGCAGCGGACGGATCAAAAGGGATCACGTTCCCCAACCATCAGGCAATTTTGTTTCCGTAGCAATGCTGGGGTGCGGGAAAACTTCGCTCACGTACTTCGCGAATATAGCTGGCCGTCGCGGCCGCGGCCTCCTGCCACAACTTGGCGTATGGTTTGGCGAAGCGCGGCACAAACGCCTCGCTCAAACCCAAGACATCGTGCATGACCAACACCTGGCCGTCACACGATGCGCCGGCACCAATCCCGATGGTCGGAATACCCAGTTTGCCCGTGATCTCGGCTGCGAGGTTGGCAGGAATGCCTTCGAGTACGACCGAGAACGCGCCCGCATCCTCGACTGCCGCCGCATCGTCGAGCAGGCGCTCGCGGCATCCAGCCCCGCGGCCGGATTGGCGGCCTTGCACACGATGTCCGCCCATCCGGTGAATCGATTGAGGTGTGAGTCCGATATGGCCCATTACCGGGATATCGACGTCGACCAAACGGCGGATAGTTTCGGCCATCGTCGTGCCGCCTTCAAGCTTGACCGCCTCGGCGCCCTCCTTGATAAGGCGGCCGGCATTACGCAGCGCCTGTTCGGGGCTGACTTGATAGGAGAGAAACGGCAGATCGGCCACTACCAGAGCGCGCCTGCGCGCCCGCACCACCATCTTGAGATGATACAGCACATCGCTCAGCGTCACCGGCAGCGTGCTGTCAGCGCCCTGTACCACCATGCCAAGACTGTCGCCGACCAGCAGGACATCTATTCCGGCCTGGTCGAAAATTCGTGCGAACGGATAATCGTATGCCGTCAGCATCGCGATCGGCATTCCTGCGGCCTTCATACGTGGCAAGTCAGTTATACGGACTTTTTCCTGTGCCATGCTTCCCGTCCATCTGTACGACTAAAAAAAACGGAGTCGCCAATACCGGCAACCCCGCAAATGCTTGCGCGAGCCAAGAGCGCTCAAGTCTCGTTCGGGGTCCCGGTCCCTTCAGTAAGGATCCAGGCGCGAGCCCAAGCCAATCAAATTGCGCCCTTAGCGGCGCGTTGCTTAAAATCATTTCGTCGGGGAGTTAACCACGACGGACAAAGATTCTTACCGCGAACAGCCAAAATAGTAAAGGCGGGAGAGCAGCCAGTCGGTCTCAGGAACCGGCCTAGGATGACCGGACTCCGGGCGGTGGTGCGGCGCCGGTAAAATCGCCAGCCCCCTGGTGACGGGATTGTGGCCGATGTGCACCTTGACTTGATAAACCCGCCCAAGATTCGCGGCTGTCAAGACTTCGTCGGGCCGGGCGTAACCCTTGTTCTGTCATTCAGAAGCGGTACGCGAGGGCATATAATGGCCAGTATTGGTGGTGGCCGATTACCACGACTGCCAGGCCGCCCTGTGCGCAATTTGTGGACTGAACCAGTGACCAGGAATGGCATCACAATCGACCGGGACACGCTTGCTGAGTTCTGCAGGCGCAACCACATTCGCAAGCTTTCGCTCTTCGGCTCAGTACTGAGAGATGATTTCCGGCCGCAAAGCGATGTTGACGTGCTCGTTGAGCCGGGTCATGTGCCAGGGTTGAGATTTTTCTACTTTGAAGCAGAGCTTTCCAAGCTTTTGGGCCGGAAGGTTGACTTGAACACACCCAATTTCCTGAGCCCGCACTTCCGAGACCGAGTTCTGGCTGAAGCGCAGGTCCAGTACGTCGCGCCATGATGTCGCCGTGAGCTTGCGCCATATGCTAGTACTTAGTGGCTAAATCAGCCTTATTATAGAACCACCTCTTACTGAGTCGGCGCGCGTCGGTCCCTCCCCCTGGTCAGGGGGAGGATCGGAATCTTCCCCTGTCATCCGGGAAAGCCGTCCCTATTCTTCCAGTCCATTCTTACGCGAATCGATTCTGCTAAGTAGTTAGTAGAGACTAGACCATGCAAAGGAGGCGCTGCGATCGCTGACGGTCACACCCCCGCTGATTTCGATACTGACCGCAAGCTCAACCTCTCCCTTGTGCGGCTCCTCGAGATTGTTGGTGAGCCAGCAAGTCGAGTGCCGGCCGAAGAGCGTTCGAGAAACTCCGAGATACCATGGACCGAGATTATTGGTCTGAGGAACCGTCTGATTCACGCCTACGATTTTGTTGACCACGATATCCTTTGGCAGATCATCACCACCGATTTACCGCCCCCTTGTAGCTGTGCTTGAAAGACACTCGGAACCTAGACTCAGTGTTCTAACGGCGGTGGTGCGGCGCCGGTAAAAATCGCCAGCCCCCTGGTGACGGGATTGCGGCCGATGTGCACCTTGACTCGATAAACCTGCTCAAGATTCGCAACCGTCAAGACATCGTCGGGAGGCCCGCACGCAACTGCTGCTCCACTATTCAGGAGCAATACGCGATCGGCATATGATGCGGCTGCATTCAAGTCGTGCATCGTGGCAACGACGCCCAAGCCGTCCTGAGCGCATAGTTTGCGAAATTGAACCAGAATCTCGGCTGCGTGCCGCAGGTCAAGAAACGCGGTAGGCTCATCGAGAAATATCACGCGCGGCTCCTGGGCCAGGGCTCGCGCCAGGAACACTCGTTTGCGCTCACCGCCGGAAAGTTCGTTAATCGGCCGATGAGCCAAATCCGACAGCTCGAACCGCTTCATCGCCGCGTACGCCGCCGCGAGATCATGATCAGTTTCGAGATGGAACGAGCCCAGATGCGGAGTGCGGCCCATCAACACAATCTCCAACACCGTAAAGCGGAACGCGACCTGGTTCTCCTGTGCCACCGTCGCTACGCGGCGTGCAAGTTCGCGGGGATGATAGCTGGCTAACGGACGTCCCAGCAGTTCGACGCTGCCACGCGAGGGCCGAAGTGAACCGCCTGCTACTTTGAGCAGAGTCGATTTGCCCGCACCGTTGGGGCCGACAATCGCGAGGATCTCGCCCGGGACGAGTTCAAACGACAGACCATGCAGCACAGCTGCCGGCCCGTAGCCTGCGGTAATCTCCGAGACGGTGAGCGCTTGCGTTTCGGTTGCCCGGCTCACAATTCCAGTGACTTCCGTCCTTCGCGCCGCAATACATAAATGAAAAACGGCCCGCCGCAGAGTGCCGTGATCGCGCCGACCGGAAGTTCTGCTGGTGCGATCGCGATGCGTGCGAACAGGTCGGCGGCGACCGTGAACGCGGCGCCCGCGATAAAAGACGCGGGAAGCAGCAGGCGATGGTCCGCGCCCAACACCAGCCGCAGCATGTGCGGTACGATCAAGCCAACGAACGAAATGATTCCGCTAACCGACACCGCTGCCCCAATCATTATCGAAGTGACAAGAAAAATGGCGCGCCGGGCGCGCACTACATCGACACCCAGTTCCGCGGCTTCCTCATCACCCAGGCTGAGCACGTTCATGTCGCGGGCGAAGCCAAACAAGATCGCCGAACCGCCAAGTGCCGCTATCCCTACCATCGCGACCTCCCGCCAGGTTGGCGCCTCGAAACTGCCCATCAGCCAAAAAATGATGCTCTGGGTGAAGTAGAAATTGACCACACTGTTGACCAGCATGATCGACGCGCCCCAAAAGGCGTTAAAGATAACCCCGACCAACAGCAGGGTGAACGGTTCAAGGCGTCCTTCGAGCTGAGCCAGGCGATATACCGCAAGCGTTGACAGCAGCGACGCAGCGAATGCGCATAGTGGAACGAGCACGTCGGCCGCAGCCGCTTGCGCGAACAGCACGATGGCGAGGATTGCGCCAAACGCACCCCCGCCCGAAATGCCGAGGATACCACCTTCGGCGAGCGGGTTGCGTACGAGCGCTTGTAACGCGGCGCCGACCGCCGCCAGCACCGCACCCACGGCCGCGCCCATCAATACCCGCGGCAGCCGGGCGCCGAGCAGAATGGCGCGGTCGGGGCTGAAGGGCTCGCTTGTAGCCCGAAGTAGGTCGATGTGGACGCTGCCGAACGCGGTCGCGATTACCATGACGACGATGGTGATAGCGCTCAATGCTCCGAGCGTCACAACCATTCGCGCCCGCGTCAGATGGGCGCCCGCAAAGTGTTGCGGTAGAGATTGCGCCGGACTGGAGAGCTGCGCGTCGCTAGACTGCCGAGCAACAGGTTGAAAGCGGCTCCCGGTGGGCATTGCGCCGGCTCTACTGCGATGCCTGTTGCCGGTCGTTGGCGAACGCTTCCGGATGGATCAGCCGTGCGAGCAGCTCAAGGGTTTGGGGTACGCGTGGTCCGGGACGAAGGGTGGGATCATCGGGGTAGCCGAACACATGCCGCTCATGAACCGCCGGAATGGACGGATACCTCGCCCAGAAGCGGGCGGGAGCATGCGGATCGGTGCCCATCTGCCCGTCGAGGATGACTTCGGGCCGGCTGGCAACAATGTATTCAATGCTCAGGCGCGGCCACGATTGGGTTGAGGCCTCAGCAATATTGCGGGCATGGGCGAGGGTGAGCAATTCATCCAGATAAGTGCCCGGCCCCACTGCAACTAACGGCTGATGCCCGACCACCATCAAAACCCGCCGGGGTTGAACCGCCGCGAGCCTCTCTTCCATCCCGCCCAGCCGGGACCGAATCTCCGCGACCAGGTCCCGCGCGGCGTGCGGCTGGCCAATTGCGTCGCCGATTTTTTTGATACTCACCTCAATCGCGGCCACTGAAGTATCGTCGACCATCAGGGTTCTGATCCCCATCGCCCGCAATGCGCGAATTCCGCGCAAATCGGCGGAAGTCAGCACTCCGATCACAATAGTTGGCCTGAGGGCAACAATCTCCTCAATGTTAGGTGTGAGAAAGCTACCAATCCTGGGCAATCGGCGCGCCTGCGGCGGATAGTCGCAATATTGGGAGATCCCGACCACTTCCGCGCCCGCCCCGAGGGCGAACAGAGTCTCTGTCACGGAGGGTGCTAGCGAAACTATTCGCCTAGTGCCGGTAGCAGTCGCGATGTGCGGCGCGCTGCATCCGATTGCGGCACTGGCGAACATCCCGGCGAGAAGGGCAGAGTAGGGGAGGGTCCATCGGTGGCGAGCGCTATCAGGCCCACTCACGATTTTTTCACTATTTCGTAGCCGAGTTCTTCAATCGCCAGAACGACATCCGCGAGCGCGGTTAAATCCTGTATTTCTGCATGCCCCATCCGCACGCGGACAGCATAATTGTAGCCGTACGGATGTTTCGTTTTGCGGAAATTGAGTATTTCACGGGCCAACAAGACCGGATTGGCCTTTTTGGAACGGGTCTCCATAAATCAACATGACCACTTGCGGCCGGTATTCTTTCTCTTCGCGACGCCTACCCACTAACCCCCCGCTGGTTAGGGCGTGGGTTAGCGGGGCAGCCTGACGACTATCTGGTCCAACACTCGTTTCCCCCGTCTTGGGGCAAGGGGTTAAGAGGCTCCGCCACCCAACCACGATCCGAACAAGATCCAACCGTCCACACAAGTTGTGTTAGCGAGCTTATCCATCTCAGCAATGTCGGCCACTATTATAATAGAGCCCTTATGTCAGCATGCTGACCTGGTTCTCTACCTCTTTGGTCGATACCATATGCCGCTTGAGATCGAGGTCTCCCGGGCTGAAACCCAGTGCGAGTCCTACGAACTGTGGCAGATGCAGGATCGGCAGATCGATTGCGGCGCCTTGCGCTTTGGCAGCACCCGCCTGTTGACCATCGAGGCTCAGATGGCACAGCGGGCACGGCGTCACCATGCAATCGGCGCCCTTCTGCTTTGCTTCGCCGGTGTGCTTGGCCGTCATAGCTTGTGAGTTTTCCAGATTAGCGGTCAAAATTGGAAAACCACAACATTTCCCCTTACCGCTGAAGTCCGTAAGCTCTGCCCCCATTGCATCAATGAGGTCCTCAAGATAGTTCTTGCGGCCAGCGTATTCCTTGGTCGGCGTTACTACCTCGGGCGGGCGGCGCATAAAACATCCGTAGAAGGGCGAAACTTTAAGTCCCTTAAGGGGCCGCCTAACTTCGGCTTTGAGCTTGTCGATCCCGTAATCCTCGAACAGCACCCAGAGCAGGTGTTTGACTTCGATCGTGCCCTTGTATTCCAAACCCTCTTCCGCAAGGTAGTCGCGGTTGATCTCCTCGCGGTATTCGGGTTCTTCTTTGAAGCGCAGGTTCGCCGCGCCCAGAACCCCCGTGCAGGTGCTGCAGATGGTCATCAGGGTTTCACCCATGCGCTCGGCTTTGGCCAAGGTTCGCGCGTTGATTGGATCGGAAATGTACTTGGGCAAGACTCCCGCACCATTGCAGGCTACGTCCTTAAGCTCGTCAAGCTGGATTCCAAGCCGGCCAGCGACTTTAGTCGCGGCAGTATAGAGTTCCGGACAGCCTCCGCGCGATACACAACCCGGATAAAATGCGTATTTCATCGGTGCTTCTCCTCGGCTTTCTCGATGATGCGCCGGACCTGAGCGGCGCCCGGCGACTTATGATGCATATAAGGGATCGGCGCCTTACCCCGCCGCAATGCGCGCGCCGCGATGGGAAGCAGCCGTAACAATCCCCTTATATTCGTCAGACCCTCGGACTCGACTGCCAGCTTTCCCTCATCGAGCACGCCGCTCTTTTTTATCGAATCAGCAAAGCTGTAATGGTGCCGTGCCGCCCGCGGGTTCTGGATTCCCAATTGGAAGGCCTTGTCGCGCAGATCCATTATTCGCTCAGTCGGACCGATTCCGCGTGGGCAGTGCTCGCTCGCCTCAAAGCAGTGGACGCAATCCCACAAACCTTTCGCGTCCTCGACGAATTTGAAGCGCTTCCTGGTCATCGTGTCGCGCGGATCGAAAACGAAACGGTAAGCCTTGGTTAGTGCCGCGGGACCGATAAAGCCGAAATCAACCGGCAGTACTGTACAGCCTTCATCGCACAGCCCGCAGTAGTAACAACTCATCGCCTTGCGGACACCGGCCATTACCGAATCCGGCATGATACTTTCGCCGTTGGCCGGCGTGGCAGAAGGCTCCAGCCACGGTTGAATGCGATCAATCTTGTTCCACAGGAACGTGTCCCAGTCAGAAACCAGGTCCTTGACCACCGGCATATTGCGCACCGGGTCGACGGTGACTTCCGGCGCCTTTTGCGTCAACGATGACACGCGAGTGGTGCAGGAAAAGCAGGATTTGCCGTTTGCCCGTATAGTACATTCACCACAGTAACCCCGCAGGCAAGAGGCGCGGAAGCCCAGCGTGCCATCGATTTCGTCGCGAATTTTAAGCAGACCATCGAGTACAGTGGCATCGCTCCCGAGTTCCAGTTTGTAGTCGGAACGGCCAGGCTTTGTCCCCTCGCCAGGTTCCTTACGATATACTTTGAAAGTGACTTCCATTGCTTTTTCACCGGCCTATTGAATATGCGCACCTCCGAACGACCCGCTTGCGGGTCGAACTGGCTGGCTTGTTTCCCTTCGGCTTCGCTCAGGGCTTGGGCTCACCGCTTCGACCGAAGCGGCGGCTCCGCCAAAAGCCATGTCCGCCACGGAACCGCCGCGGTTAGGGCTGCCGCTCTGTCTTGCACGGTTCGAGCTGACCGCCGCGCGCGGGAAACAGCCCTGGCCTCTGGGACTGCCGCAGCACGCCCAACGCTGCTACGCAAGGGCAACTGGCTTCGTACCCACATTTGGTGCACCATCAACATGATTGACTATAGTGTGACGATTCCATTGGCTATCGTCTCGTCTCGGAAAATCAGTCCGGTAATGCGCGCCCCGGCTTTCCGTTCGTGCCTGAGCAGTCATCGTAACCAGTTCGGCTATGTTCAATAACGAGCCGACTTCCAGGTAGCTGGTCAGTTCGGAATTATAGATTCGCGAGCTGTTCCTGAGGCGGATGCGCGCATAGCGCTCTTTGAGGGAACGCACCTGATCCAGCGCGGCCTGCAACGAGGAGCCGTCGCGAACCAGGCCAACGTGGTCGTTCATCAGTTTTCCCAGCTCGGCATGAAGCTTTAACGGTGAGTCGGAGCCAGCGGACGCCGCTGCGGGATCGGTGAACGAGGAGAGCCGGCGCTCTTCGTCGTTGAGGCGCGACATCAGGAGGTTTTTCTTTTGTTCGGTGCGAGCATACGAAGCGGCTGACTCACCAACCCTCTTTCCGAAAACCAATGCTTCAGTAAGTGTATTTCCAGCCAGACGCCCAGCCCCATTCAGTCCACTGCAGGCACATTCACCGACCGCAAATAATCCGTTGAGCGAAGTACGTCCGGCCGCATCGGTCTCGATTCCACCAATCGAGCGATGAGCCCCCGGATAGATCGGCACGGTCTGTTTGCTCGCGTCAATTCCGGCGACTGCCTGCACCAGTTCGCAAGTCTGCGGTAAAGTGGAAGCGAGCTTATCCTTGCCGAGCGGCCGCAAGTCGAGGAACGCGGAGCCGGAACCATTCTGCAGCGCCTGGTAAATCGCACGAGAGATTTTTTCCCGCGGCTCAAACTTTGCCTCGATAATAACCTCCCCCTTTTGATTAACAATCTGGCCGCCCTCCGCCAGCGCCGCCTCAGTAATCAAGAGCCCAGGTCCTCCAGGGAAAACCGTGGGATGGAATTGGATCATCTCCATATCCATCAGCCGAGCCCCTGCCGAGTAGGCTAGGCACTGGCCATCGCCGGTGGTTCCAATCGATGCGGTCGAGGGTACATAAAGACGAGTGAAGCCGCCGGTCGCGAGAATAACCGCACGCGCACTCAGCAGGTCGAGCGTCCCGGTTCGCAGGCTTAACGCAGTGGCGCCGAGAGAGGCGGCATTGTCGAAGGTGAGCGAGGTGACGAAGCAATCGAGGAACGCCGGAATTCTCTCGCGCTGAAACTGCTCGTAAGCCACTTGTAGAACTAGATGGCCCGTAAGATCGTCAGCGTAACAAGTCCGGTTGTGCCGATTCGCACCGAAGCGCCGCCGGGCGAGTTTGCCGGCCGCGTCGCGATTAAACGGCACGCCCATCCGGTCGAGCCAGATTATCTCATCGCGGGCTTCCGCCGCGAAGGTGTTGGCGACTTGCGGATCGCTCAGGTTTTCGCCGACAGCCACGATGTCCTGAACAAAATCGGCAACAGAATCATCGCTTCCCAATGGCGCATTGAGGCCACCGGCAGCGACGCCTGAGTTGCTCCGCAACGGATGCACCTTGCTGACCAGGGCCACGGATGCTCCCGCACGCTTCGCGGCGATCGCGGCGCGCAATCCCGCGACTCCCCCGCCGATAATCAAGACATCAAAATCTGGCACCTTGCTCTGACTCCCGATGATGCGAACTCTGCCAACGTTGGAATATTTTTAATCCAACTTTGGCCAAACCTTCAAACCATCTGACGTTGGCGGAAGAGTTGGGCGATTGCTGGCGTCAGGGTTGCCCAGTCACCGACCAATCCTATATCAGCCCGCTCAAAAATCGAAGCGTCGGGGTCTTCATTGATAGCCACCACGGTGCCGGCGCGCTTGATGCCGATCAGATGGTTGGGGGCGCCGCTGATTCCAATCGCGAAATAGAGCCGCGGCTCGATGGTCTTGCCGGTTAACCCCACTTGCAACTGGCGCGGCATCCAGCCCTCGTCGGTCACGCGCCGAGTGGCGCATACCGGCGCATTTAGGGCGCGAGCCAGGTGCTTGACGCGTTCGATTCCGTCCGGCCCCCCCACTCCCATGCCGATTCCCACCACGACCTCCGCACCCTCCAACGGAACAATCGTTGGATCCAGGATCGAACGGGAGTTCAATACCCTGCTTCGGGCTGGGCCTACGGTTGGATGAATGATTTCTATTTCGGCGCTGCGCGAAGGGACCGGCTCGGCCAGCTCCATTACGCCGGAGCGCACCGTAGCCATCTGCGGATAAGTCTTGGAGAGAATTGGCGCCACGATATTTCCTCCAAAAGCCGGCTTGAGCGCTACCAGCCGGCCCTCACCGTCGAGTTCGAGCCCGATCGCGTCACCCGTCAAACCCAGCTTGAGCCTGGCGGCCAGGCGTGGACCCCAGTCGCGGCCGCGTTCGCTTGCACAGAGGAGTAAGGCGAAAGGAGAGCGCTCCCGGACGAGGTTCGCCATCGCCTCGGCGACGGTTTCGGGCGCATATCGCTCCAAATGCGGATGATCAAGCGCCAGAATTCGATCAGCGCCGTAGCTCGCCAGTAGCGGAAAGTGCCGTCCGATGGAAGCTGAGAAGACCACCGCGAAAACCGCGCCGCCCAGAATCTGCGCCAGCTTATCGCCGCTCGAGAGCAATTCCAGGCTGCCGCGGGTGATTTCGCCCGCCATATTGGTTTCGCACGCGATCCAGATGTCGTTACCCGGCCTTGGCTTGCGCACAACGGTCGCAACACGAGCACGCCGCGTGGATCGCGGGCTCAGCGCGTTCTTAAGCTCCAGAGCGCCGATCAGCTGCCGCGACGCCTCAAATGGGTCTGACGCTTCGATGAATTCGCAGTGGACCTTCGGTGCTTCCTGTGTCCGCACTTCCTGCACCCAGGTCGGTGAGCCGGCCAGGCCGAACTGCGACGCATCGGCGCCGAGTTCTGCCGCGCGTATGGCAATGACGGGTTTCGATTTCGCTTCCGCGCGTGCCTTGGGCCGAACGCCGATTGGCTTGATCAGTCTTTCCGCGCAGGTAATTAGCGCAGGAAGTCCACATTCAACTTCTTCGAGACCCTCGTCGCTTTCGCGCTCGGCCCGCAGCATCGCACCATCAAACTGGAGCTTGCAGACGCCGGTTATCTGCGGCACTTCCAGCAATTCCGCGATTTCCGGACCGACCTGCCCGGTTTCGGCATCGAGCGAATATTTGCCGAGCAATACCAGGTCGAATCCCTCACGCTTGAGCCACAGCGCGAGCGTGCGGGCCGTCGCCAGCGTATCCGAGCCGGCAAACGTCCGGTCCTCCAGGTGAACGGCGCGGTCGATTCCCATCGCCAGGGCATCTGCGAGGGCTGAGCGCGCCTGCGGCGGCCCCATTGTGACGACCGTAGTCTCGGCGCCGAACTGCCGTTTCAGCGCGACTGCTTCAGCAATCGCGGTCAGGTCGTAGGCACCGATGATATTAATCCCGTCGCGCCTGATGGTCTTGGTAACGGGATCGAAGTTGGCGTCATCAATCAAAGGAATCTGCTTGATACAAACCGCGACTTTGCGCATTTTTCACCGACCCATTCGTCGCCTGCGGCTGCTCGGAGCAGGCTTTCGCATGTGCCACGTCCCTCGTGCTCCGCTCGGAGCCCTCGGCTCACCCGTTTTCACTGCTTTGGTTCGCATCGGTGCGACCACAATTACTAGCGGTCGAGGCAGCACGGGCTGGTAACCTGGACAGAACCTAATCGAGCAGAGAGCAGCTCCGCAACCGGGAACCGGGCCGCCGACGTTAACACCCTGTTGGCCTTTTGTGTCATATAAGGCTACGTAATAGAGGTTCGCCCCGAGGAGAGGAAATCGCTGCGCGTTGATTCTTCATCTCGGCCGCGTTCGCTTATGCAGGCCGCCAGGGTTGCCGAAATAGGTTAATAGGTTAATAGGTTAAGAGAGGAGAGTGACTTATGGCAGAAGGTCGAATTATTTCAGCGGATTCACATTTCGTCGAGCCCCCCAGGATGTGGGCTGAGCGGGTCGACAAAAAATTCCGGGAACGCGCGCCCCATACGGAGCGCAATGTGAACGGCAAGGAGGGAGAGTTCTTCGTCTGCGAAAACATCAACCCAACTCCAGTCGCCGGCTTTTTTGGCGCCGGGGTGCCGAACGACAAAGTCGCCGAACATAATCGAAAGGGATTCGAGTCCGCCCCGGCCAGCGTTTGGGACCCAGCGGCACGCCTGAAGGACCAGGACCGCGACGGCGTTCAGGCGGAGGTTATCTACACCTCGATGGGCATGCCGCTATATGGCCTGGATGACGTCGAACTAAGAAAAGCCTGTTTCAGCGCTTACAACGACTGGGCGGTCGAGTACTGCAGCCACAATCCGAAACGGCTGTTGCCGCTCGGCCTAATCACGCTGGAAGACATCGACGCTGCGACCCACGAGCTGGTGCGAATTGCCAAGCAAGGGATGAAGGGCGCGATGATCTGGGCGGAGCCGCCGGATGACCGGCCCTATAGCGATCCCGCTTACGACCCTTTCTGGGCCGCCGCACAGGATATGAACATGCCGCTTTCGCTGCATATCCTGACCGGGCGCAAGGGGATGGGAATCGACTTTTTCAGCAGCAACATTCTGATTCAAGGCTCGACCCTGCATCATCAGGTGGAGCGTACAATAGCCGTGTTTACGCTGGGCGGAGTGCTCGAGCGCTTTCCGCGCCTGACGATCGTCTCAGCCGAAAACGATGTCGCCTGGATGGGCTATCTCCTGTGGCGTATGGACATGATCCACGACCGTCTCGGCGGGCTGGCTCCGACCAAGCTGAAGCTCAAACCGAGCGAGTACGTGAAGCGGCAGGTCTACACGACCTTCATCAATGAGCCGGTCTTCATTTCCGAGCTCCATCGTTGGGGCGCAGACAATATCATGTGGTCGTCTGACTATCCGCATCTGGCAGCGACCTTCCCGCGCTCGCAGGAGTTCGTCGAGAAGACGTTCAGCGGGCTGCCCGCCGAACAGCGCCGCAAAATAGTGCACGACACCGCCGCCCGCGTTTATGGTATCGCCGAGTAAGTTTCCGGTTTGACGGGGAGCTGCCCTCGGCAGCTCCCCGAGAACGCACTTAACTACACTTCTAGCCGGCAAGGTTCCGTTCACTTCAGCGCCACCAGCCGTTTCATTGGGGTGGATAGCCGTTCTGCGGGGTGTCTCACCGCAGCCTCACTAATGAGAGTCATGCACGAGATTTGCGTTCCGCGATGGTTGCAACCGAGAGGCGGAGCAGTTATTTAGCCCAGGGCCTTGTTGGGTGCTTGAGCGAATTAGCATAGGTCTTCGGCGCACGGCGGTCCTGCTCCTTTTTAGGTCTCATAACCGTTGGGCGGCCGGCTGTCGGGCAAGTGCTAAGCTCACTCGATACCTAAGGCTTTAAGCTTGGAATAGAGATGCTGGCGGTTGATGCCAAGCAGTCGGGCCCCTTCGGTTCGGTTGCCCTGGGAACGCGCCAGCGCCCGCCCGATCATGCGCCGCTCCAACCTCGCAACCGCTTGTTCGAGCGGCAGCTCCATCAATTCAGTCAGATACGAATCGTCGTTGGCGTTGCGTCCGCCAAGCGGGGACAAATCCTCGACCGTGATAAGCGCCCCTCTCGCCAGCACAAGTGCGCGCTCGATCATGTTCCTGAGTTCGCGAACGTTGCCCGCATAGTCGTGGGCCATTAACACTCGCCACGCTTCCTGGCTGAATCCCGACGGAGGGTCCGGCTTCGTAGCAGGCGAAGAGCGCAGAAAGTGCTCGGCAAGCATGGGAATGTCGCTGCGTCTGGAACGCAACGGAGGCAGTTCGATTCTCACTACGTTGAGACGGTAGACCAGGTCCTCACGAAAACGGCCGTCCGCGACCAGTTCTTCTAGATTCTGATTCGTCGCGGCGATCAAACGGAAGTTCGAAGCAATCGTCTCCTTCGCTCCCAGCCGTTCAAACCTCCGCTCCTGGAGCGCGCGCAGCAGTTTTGCCTGCGCTTCCAGTGGCAGGTCGGCGATCTCATCCAGGAAAAGTGTGCCGTCGTGGGCCTGCTCTATCCTCCCGGGTTTGCTCACAGTGGCCCCGGTGAAGGCACCGCGCTCGTAGCCAAAGAGTTCGCTCTCGATAAGATTAGATGGGACGGCGGCACAGTTGACCGCGACAATTGGTCCAGCCGCGCGCCGACTGTGGCGATGAATCGCCTGAGCCACCAGTTCCTTCCCGGTGCCGGACTCACCTACGATCAGAACGCTAGCCTCGGTTGGAGCGACCTTCCCGATGAGCTTGAACACCTCCCGCATAGCCGGATGCTGGCCGATGATACCGCCCGAGGTATCGGGGTCGTTCGCATCCGCGCGCGCCCTCAGCTGCTCCACCTCGCGACTCAGACGGCTCACTTCGATCGCACGCGCGCAAGTCCTGAGCACCTCATCGGGGTCGAAGGGTTTGGTGATGTAGTCGTAGGCGCCAGCCTTCATGCCCTCGATCGTTTGTTCGCTGCCGCCGAACGCGGTGACAATAATGACCGGAATTCGTCGCAACTCGGGGCTCTCCTTGAGCCTCCGTAAAGTCGATATTCCGTCCAACTTCGGCATTTTCAGATCCAGAAAAATCGCGTCGGGGAGTCTATCGCGGAGCAGATCGATCACTGCCACACCATCCCCGGCCTGGAGAACCGAATATCTCTGTGCCGAGAAAAGCTCGGCTAAACTTTCCCGCAGATGCCGCTCGTCGTCGGCGATCAGTATGGTTGCGCCTTCGTTCAGCATGGCAGACGGACCTCGAAGCAGGCGCCTCTGGAGCTGGAAAGATTCAGTTGGTCATTCTCTGCAAGAGAGTCGCCGGTATCATGATAAGCGATATCGCCACCGAGACCCCGCACAATTTCAGCCGACAGAAAGAGACCGAGTCCCATCCCTGATTCTTTGGTGGTGGCGAATGGTTCAAAGAGCCGGTGGCGCATCGGGAGCGGAACTCCGCGTCCGGTATCCTTCACGCGGATCACCAATTGATTGGGCGCACCAGTCCGTTCGGCTTCGACAACTACCCTTCCCCCCGGCGTTACCGCGTCGAGGGCGTTAGCGATCAGATTATCAACTACCTCAGCCAGTCTGTCGCGATCGACACGCACCGTACCGTTCAGCGACGCCGACGAGCGTAATTCGAGTGCGGTGCCGTGTGCCTCGGCGCGCGGCCTGAAGTTGTCCAGCCGCTCCTCCAGGTAGCGAGCGATGTCCACGCTTTGTGGTGACGTCTTCAGCGGCTTGCCCAGAGCGAGAAGCCGTTCGACCAGCCGGTCGATTCTATCGACCTCCAGCCGCATGATTTGGAAGGCGCTCGCCAGACGCGCCGGGTCTGAGGCGCCTGCCCTTTCGGCGAGATGAAGTTTGAGTTTGATCGAGGCTAGCGGGTTGCGCACCTCGTGGGCAACGCCGGCGACCAGGCGTCCGAGCGCCGCCAGTCTATCCGCATGGCGAAGTTTCTGCTCCAGTTCTGTTCGTCGCTGCTGGTTGAGGTTGAGGGCCTTTCCGAGGCGGTCGATTGCCGCGGCAATCCGATCTAGCTCCTGGATGCCGGTTTGCGGAATGTCGCTATCCAGCCGGTACTCCATCGTTCCAAGTGCCGCCTCGATGCGGGAAACGCCTGCGTCGAGCCTGCGTGTCACGTGCCAAGCCGCCGCGCTCGCCGCTGCCGAGACGGCAAGCAATAGAAGAAGACCCAGGGCGTTAAGCCACTCGTACGTGCCATGAACCCCCTCCATATGATGCATCACCCAGACGGCGCCTACCGGTGATCCTCCGACCTCTATTGGGACCGCCTGAAAGAGCAGCGCATCGGAGGCGGTATCAATTCTTTTCTGGGCGGGGCTTCGAGAGTCAATCGCCCGCCGTGCGACTGCGAGGATGGTTGACTGCTCCGCCGGCGGAATATCCGCTTTGGCTCCCGATCCTTGATAGGTCGGATAGGAGTAACCGACCAACTGCGAACCGTTCGTAAAATAAAATCCACCCTCGACCCGCGGCAGGCCTGAAAGCACCGAAGCTGTAAGCGAACTCAGCAGACGGTTGTCAGCGGGCATCTCCGGTGCTGGGAGTTTTCGCTGTTGAAAGGACTGGGCCACGTACGCATAGCGCTGTTGGATTTGCGTTGCTGCCTGCTCGAGTTGATGCTGCGAGTCAGCAATTCGAGCCGCATCGGAGTGGCGCAGCAACTCTATGGCGAACGCGCACGCCAATAGAATCGTCAGGAGAAAAAGAACTCCCAAGGCTCGAATCTGCCGCTTAAGCGACCACCGCGATCCTGGCTCCTTTAATACATCCGCAGTTAAATGTGCCGTGAGCATCGGCTCTATGCCCCAGTGCCGGAGTCGCTCGCACTGCGCGGTTATTCACCCACCAACAGTATATCAGGGAGGCGGTGGAGGTCCCGGCGGGCCAGTCAACTGCACTGGTTGACTGCCCACCGTCAGCGATCCCGTCATCGCGTCGACGACCGTGCCGAAGGCGTTGCTGGTGCCGTAGCCGCTCGCCTGAATCGTCGCCGAAGGTTGTTGCGCAAGCGCCATGGCCACGGGCATGCCGATATGGGGCGGAAACTTCACCTCGTAGCCGCTACTGAGAATGAGTCCGTCGATGTCACCGCGATCGTTGAGAATGTAGTGGTCGAGCGTTCCACTCAGCGTCATCTCCCTCATGCTTGCGCCACGCAGCCAAGGCGGCGGTGGCGGCACAGTGGGCGGCTGGTCGACCACGGACTGATTGGTCGCGAGGTTGGTGATGGTCAGAGCCTTGACCGCTCGTCCATATGGAGTCTGCGGCGCGGCAAATCCCATCACGCTCACCCGATCACCGGGCCTCACGATCGCGGCCAGCGCCGTACCCATGTGTGGGGGAAAGCGGACGTCGGTGCCGTCCTGGAGCTCGACACCTTCCACATCGCCCACCGGCGTCAGCAGGTACTGCTTGACCGCACCGGTAATCGAGGGGTTTGCCGGCGGGGTTACATATAAAGGTGCCACTGGACCGGCGGCAGGCGGAAGTGGAGGCGGCAGTGCGCCGCCCGGAGGAGACGGAGGCGGCGGCGGAGGAGACACGGAGAGAGTCTGCTGACCAGGCGCAAAGCCCGCTGAAGGCAGAGCTGGGGGAACTGGCGCTGCAGGCGGCGGAGCCTGGCCTACCATCGGTGCAACTGGCGGCGGAACTTGAGTGCCGGCTTTCGGTGCGGCGGCAATCAAGAGCAGCATCGCCACTGCAGGAACCGATATCGTTTTCATCTCGATGCTCCTTGAGCGTTCCTGAACACAAGGCGAACCAAGATCTGTGCCGGTCCATCCGCACCCAGTTGTGGCGGCAATTCAAAGCACGGCCTCACTACAATGGGCGTGGTGTCGGGTTTGATGACACCTGCTGTCCGCAATCCCGACACCTCACTTCTGCTTAGCCCGCTTGCTGGTGCAATTATTCACGGATTTCTAGATGGCACGGGCATTGCCATTCCAGAATCACACGGCTTTCGAAGAGGTCATTTCTCCTCTCATGCTGCAAGCTGAAATTCTTGAACCACTGAACCCGCGCGACGTGGATCAGCAACAAAGTCTCCGCGGGCTCGACTGGCTCAATTTCCTGCTCGCCGACGTGCAGACTGGGGTGGGGCCGTTCCTCGCCATCTATCTAGCCAGTTACCGCTGGAACGAGCAGCGCGTGGGTCTCGCGCTCACGATCGGCGGAATCGCGGGCATCGTGTCGCAGACCCCGGCGGGAGGCCTGGTGGACCAGGTCAACTCCAAGCGATTCCTGATCGCGGCGGGAGTGATCGCTTTGGCGATCGGAGCCCTATTAATCGCGTACTTCCCGTCGTTCTGGCCAGTCGTGATCGCGCAAACACTCATCGGTGTAATGTCCAGCGTCTTCATGCCTGCCATCGCCGCCATCTCCCTGGGGATTGTCGGACATAGACTCTTGAGTCGCCGCCAGGGACGGAATCAAACTTTCAACTCGGCGGGCAACGTGACCGCCGCCGTGTTGATGGGTTTGATCGGATACTTCATTTCGAACCGCGCCGTCTTTTTCTTTGTCACGGCACTCGCGGCTCCAACGATCCTCTCCCTGTTCCTCATCCGCCCAGACCAGATCGACTACGAACGCGCCAGGGGAGCTAAGAACGGCGGGGACGACGGAACCCCGGCGCGTATCCGGGACTTACTGAAAGACCGCCCGCTGATGGTCTTTCTTTACTGCGCGGTTCTTTTTCACTTCGCTAATGCGGCGATGCTTCCGTTGCTCGGGGAAATGTTGGCCAAGGGCAAGGGCCGCAGTTCCATGATGTTCATGTCCGCCTGTGTCGTGACGACCCAGCTGACGATCACCTTATTTGCGGGATGGGCGGGCCGCACTGCCGGCTCCTGGGGTAGGAAGCCGTTGCTGCTCATTGGGTTCGGCGTGCTGCCGATCCGCGGCGTTCTTTACACCCTGACCAAGAGCAGCTACCTGCTGGTCGGCATCCAGGTGCTCGACGGTGTCGGCGCGGGGATGTTTGGTGTCGTGTCCGTCCTGGTGATTGCTGATCTCACGCGTGGCACTGGGCGGTTCAATCTTACACTGGGTGCGATCGCGACGGCCGTGGGAATCGGAGCTGCTCTCAGCCAAACCATTGCCGGCGCCATCGTTCACCACTTTGGTGACCGCGCCGGGTTCCTCTTCCTGGCGGTGGTGGCGGCGGCTGCCTTTGTGATTCTGTGGCTCCTCATGCCCGAAACTCTCGGATGGAAAGAGGCTGCTACAGTAGGGAATAGTTTCGTCGCACCGCCCGAGAGCACCGCTACGTGACCTGCGAAAGCCCCTTTTGGCCTGGCCGAGCGGGTGTTTTCCAAGTACTACCTCCGAGAGGCGGCCGCCGAAAGCTTCTATTCACACTTCATCTGAGGACGGTCCTTGGATTCATCGATGTTTTGGATTACCGCGGTCATCTTCACACTGACCTACATAGGCTTGGCCATGGGAAAGGTGCCGGGCCTCGGGTTGGATCGGGCCGCGATAGCCTTCGTCGGCGCGGCGCTGATGCTGGTGACGAAGGTATTAACTCTCCAGCAAGCAGTGGCTCCTGGCTCCATTGACTACGAGACGCTCTTTCTGCTGTTCGGAATGATGGTGGTTGTCGGGTTCCTTCGGATTTCAGGCTTTTTCGCGCGGCTGGCCAATTGGGCACTGGGACAAATTCGCACACCGAGCCGGCTTTTGGCGGTGACGATCCTCCTTTCGGGCGTTCTCTCCGCCTTTCTCGTGAACGACATTGTCTGTTTGGCGGTCACTCCGCTCGTGCTCCAGCTGGCCCGGCGGCTACGCTTCAATCCGCTTCCGCATCTGATCGGAGTGGCCACTGCGGCCAACATCGGCTCAACCGGAACTATCACCGGCAATCCGCAGAATATGATCATCGGCATCCAGTCGCGCATTCCCTACCTGCGCTTCGCGTCCCATCTCCTGCCCGTGGCCGCCATCGGTTTGATCATCAACTTCTTGGTGGTTGCCTGGGTCTATCGAGCCGAACTGCCGGCACCTCAAAGGAGCGACGGCGAAAGCGCGAGCAACGACGCCCGAAACGAAGCAAGCATCGCTGGATGCTCAGGGAACCCACATGAGGACCATACGCACACGTCAGGACGTGGTGCCGAAGAAGCATCCGATAGCTGTGTCCACGACGGTCTGCAGCGTAAGAGCGTGGCCGTCGCGTTGGTCACCATCTTGTTATTCTTCGCGGGCTTTCAGATCGCATTGGTCGCGATCGGCGCGGCGGCCGTGCTGCTCATCGATCCCGTCAAGTCCGCGAGGATTTACAACCAGATAGATTGGAGCCTGCTGCTCATGTTCATCGGCTTGTTTATCGTGGTCCACGCATTTCAGGTCCGCGTGGTGGCAACGTGGGGGATTGAGGACTGGCACTGGTTGCTACGGCATCCCATCGATCTGCTAAGCGTGGCATCCGCCGCGCTGTCGAATTTGGTGAGCAACGTGCCGGCCGTCCTCCTGTTCGAGCCGGTCATGCGGGCGATTCCGCCAGCATCTCGGCAAAACGCCTGGCTCGCATTGGCAATGTCCAGCACCTTCGCGGGCAACCTCACAGTTCTGGGATCGGTGGCTAATCTTATCGTCGTGGAAAGCGCCAAGCGCGAGGGGGTCACGATCTCCTTCTGGGAATACTGCAAGGTTGGCATTCCCGTGACGATCCTGACGCTCGTTCTAGGGATCATCTGGCTCCGGATCGTGAATTACTGATCAACCTCCCGCTCCAACTTTTGATCGGGCGGCCCAAGGGAAGCATGCACCTTCGCAATCGAATCGCGCTCTATGGGTCGTATTCTCTCGGCCTGGCCGGTGTCGGCTTCACCCTCCCGTATTTGCCGCTGCTCCTGGGACAACGTGGGATGTCCGACCGGACCATCGGGCTCCTATCGACGCTTGCCGCTCTGGCGGGTCTTGTCCAGTTTCCGATCGGGATCTGGTCGGACCGGTTGTCGCGCCGCAGACCATTTTTATTGGCCGCCTACGCGGCTTTGGCTGTCTCCACGATCCTGCTGCTCCGCGCCCGCAATCTGATTTGGTTGGGGTTCCTAGTAGTAGTCTTTGCGGAGAACGGCCTGTGTCGTCCTGCCGCCGACAGCCTCTCGGGCGCAACCGCTGTCATCCTCAGCGCTCCCGGTCAGGTTGGCACGGCGCTAGGCGCACTTCGTTTCTGGAGACCTGTTGGCATAGTTGCCATGTGCGTCGTTGGAGGTCTGCTCGCTCAGCGGTACGGCGTCGCTTCGATTCTCTGGCCGCTGGCCGCCATTCAGGTTCTAGCTGTCGTATTCGCGTGGTTCCTTCGCGAGCAAGACGGCGGCCACTCGCTCCCGTTGACGACGAGCGCGCACATCCAGACCGCAGTCACTGAGAGCGTCGGCGAGGAAGGGCCTCAAAGCACCGGGCAGCCGGACCGCGTGTTGTGGATTTTCGTCGCTGCCATGATCCTGTTTCACATCGGCAACGCACCGGGCGGCGTTTATTTGGGCCTTTTCGCCAGTCGGGAGCTTCACGCCAGCGAGCGCTTCCTCTCCTATCTCTTTGTCATCAGCATGATGGCCTGGATGCTTACCGTTTGGCCTACTGGGAAGCTGGCCGATCGCGTCGGCAGGAAGCCGCTTCTGGCCGTTGCCTGGTCGGCCATGACCCTCCGTCTTATACTCGTCGCCATAGCCCGAGCCCCCTGGCAGATTCTGATAATCCAGGTACTCGACGGTATGGCCCAGGGAATGTTCATCGTCGTGGCCGCAGCATGGGTGACGGATCGCTTCGACGATCCCGGACGCAATGGCGAAGCGCAGGTCCTCGTTGGCTCGGCACTCGTCGCCGGCTCCGCTATCGGCCCGACCCTTGCCGGCTTGGTGCTAGGCGCCCTCGGCTACCGCGGCATGTTCTTGTTGCTGAGTGCCATAGGCCTCATATCAACAGGCATCGTTGTCGCGCTAGTACCCGAGAGTCTCAAGCACTGTGAGTACCCGAGGTAGTTGTTGAAGCCGCCGCCGGTAGCGGCGTAGCCGGTCAAAATCGCCCTGTTACTAGTGCAACCCTGCCCTGAAGAGTCATCTCAATGCCCTCCGGACTCAACAACCCTCGGCCTGAAGCCGAACGAGATCGAAGCCGTTGACCGATCCACGTACGAGCGAAGCGGTGCCGCGCTCGATATGCGAGTCGTCGAGCAGGCGCACCATACCGGATAGCGGCGGCGCCGCTTTGCCCAGCAATTTACCGCGTCGTGTAGCCGCCGTTGGCAAAGATCGTCTGTCCCGTGATCCACCATCCGTCGGTCACCAGAAACTTCACGATCGGCGCGATGTCTTTGATGCCGGTAAGTCTCCCGTTCATGCTCAGCCGACTCTCAACCTGCCCAAGGCATTGTTGAAACCGCCTCCATTGGCTTCGTAGCCAGCCCGCGCAGCAACCTCTTCCTTGTTCAAACCGGCGGGATAGACCCGCATAAGGGTTTCCAGAATCAGCCGCTCCGTCTTGCCCAACCGCTCCGCCAGCACTCGCCTAAAGCGGGACCCGCGGGTAGCGGCTCCCATGAGCCGAGCGCTTGAATTCCGGACTCGGTGATCGAGAGCTTATCGCCATCGCCCTCGATCTGTCCCCGCGAGCGTAGGGCGCCCAGATAGTTGTTGAGCCCCAACTGGTAGCGGCGTAGCCGGTTAACATCGCCACCTGCACCGTGCTTCCGCCCTCCGGAGACTGGACCAAAGCGGTGAGAATTCGCCGTTCCCCGGAAGAAAGCTTAAACGATCCATTTAAGTTTAGGCTCTCGGCTGAAGGGACGCGATCGTTCGTCGGCTTGGCTGTACGCTCAGACCGGCGGTTATTCAGCGAAGAAGATATTGCGGTAATCGCGGTAGGTTGGATGGACCATTCCCTTTCGACTTCTTCAACCAACGCTTTAACTTTCTCCGACCGCCCGGTCGAAGCCAACGCCGCGGCCAACTGGCGAAAGCGCGCCGTGCGCTGCTCCCAGTCACGCGACACACTCTCGTTTAACGGAGACCTAACGGCGCGCTCGACGGCGTCGGCTACAGCGCGGAAGGCTCGATTGCAGCTTCAGTCCATGGTCAAATCGCAATCCGCGGGCACCGGTCTTCCTGACCTTCCTCGTTGACGCGCACCAGGTTGCCAGCAGCGCGGAATCTGACTGTGATAGTCCTATTGCTCGTCTTTAGTTCGTCATCCTGAGCCGGCCGAAGGCCGTGTCGAAGGATCTCGCGGCGCACTTTTCTGCGCCGTGATTTTTGAAGCCCCGCACTGCTGGTATCACCAACAAAAACGCGGACGCGAGATTCTTCGATACCACTCGCGTTGCTCGCCGGTTCAGGATGACAGGCAAGCAGTACAGCGCAGAGAACCGCTCGCGGCTCACAGGTATACTGTTCTCGCTCTTGATCGCAAGGCTGGAGCGGCGTAGGTCGAGAGTACCGAGACCTTCAGACGGGGATTATTCATGGCTGAACTACCGAAACGAACATTGGGGCGAAGCGGACTTGAGGTCACAATCCTGGGCTTTGGCGCGATGGAATTGCGCGGCGCGCCTGGGGGACCGGAGATTACTGACCAGCAGGCGGAGAAAGTGCTCAACGCCGTCCTGGATGCCGGTATCAACTTTATCGATACCTCAATCGACTATGGACGCAGTGAAGAATTAATGGGACGGTTCATTGCCCATCGCCGCTCGGAATACTTTCTCGCCTCCAAATGCGGTTGCGTGCCAGGTGCTGGCATGGGTGCTGAGCATATCCATACGGCCGAAAATATCCGGGCCGGGGTTGAACAGAGTCTGCGGCGGCTGAAGACCGATTATCTCGACCTGGTTCAATTCCATCGAAGTCTCACCCGCCGTCAATTCGAAGAACAGGGCGCGCTGGAAGCCGCATTGGCGCTGAAAAAAGCCGGCAAGGTGCGCCTGGTCGGCGTATCAGGAACCCTGCCGCAGCTTGCCGAACAAATCGACATGGGTGTCTTCGACGCGTTCCAGATCCCATATTCCGCCCTCCAACGGGAACACGAAGAAATCATTGCGCGGGCGTCGGCGGCCGGCGCCGGTATTATCATCCGCGGCGGTGTCGCTCGCGGGGCGCCCACTGATTGGCAGCGGGCCTACTACATGTTGCCAGGAAGCAGCATGCGCGAGCGCTGGGAGCAGGCGCGCCTGGACGACCTGCTCGATGGTATGAGCCGGGCCGAGTTCATGCTGCGCTTCACGCTGTCAAATCCGGATCTGGACACGACTATCGTAGGAACCAAGGACGCCGGCCATTTGCGCGACAATATCGCCGCTGCTCTGAAAGGGCCGCTGCCTGACAATGTGGTGCAGGAAGCGAAGCGGCGTCTCGCCGCGGCTGGCTCCCGGCCACTATGAAACCTTGACTGTAGCCCGTGAAGTTGGTGCAGGATTATCGCCATGACAACCAGTAAGATTCGGGTGGGCATTATCGGGGCGAATGTGCGCTATGGATGGGGCAGTAGCGCACACATCCCCGCGCTGAAGGGGTTACCGGACTTCGAAATCACCGCGGTCTGTACCAGCCGCCAGGAGACCGCGGATGAGACCGCGCGCCATTTCGGTATTCCATTCGCCTTCCACGATCCCTCAAGGCTCGTCCAGCATCCGAATGTGGACCTCGTGTCGATCTGCGTCCGGGTGCCGTTTCATCATGAATTGGGAATGGCCGCGCTCGAGACGGGCAAGCATCTGTTCTGCGAATGGCCGCTGGCGGCAACCACCGACCAGGCGCGGCAGATGCTTGATCTGGCGGAGCGTAAAGGCGTCTGTCACATGGTGGGATTGCAAGCGCGCGGGGCCCCGGCGCTGAATCGGGCCCGCGACCTTATCGCCGAAGGCTATATCGGCAAGCCCTTGTCGTCCACGATGATCGTAGCGACGCCGAATTGGGGTAGCGACTTCACCAGTTCGAGGGCTTATTTGGCCGATCGTTCGTCCGGCGCTACCCTAATGACTATTCCAGGCGGTCACTCGATCGATGCACTCTGTTTCTGCCTGGGAGAGTTCAAAGAGCTATCCAGCTTCGTGGCGACGCTACGCCGGCAGGTCAAGAACGTTGATACGGGTGAAACCCTCCAGATGACCTCGCCTGACCAGGTGCTGCTCAACGGTGTCCTCGAAAACGGTACGCTTACCTCCGTCCATGTCAAAGGAGGTACCGCCAACGGGGTTGGATTCCTGTTCGAGATCCAGGGAACTGATGGTGACCTGATTATTGGGCCTGCCAGGCCGCGGCCGGGCAGCAGCGTGCAAATTTCGGAGCTGAGCATAGAGGGCTCTCGGGGAGGTAAAGCTTTGGAGGAGGTTGTGATACCGGAGAACTATAGCTGGGTTCCGCCGGCAGTTCCCGCTGGTCCACCCTACAACGTCGGACAGTTGTTTGTGCGGATGGCGGAGGCTATTCGTGAAGGCAAACCTGCAGCGCCCGATTTTGCTCTCGCAGTCAGGCGCCACCATCTGCTGGATATTGTCCAGAAAGCTTCGGACACTGGACAGCGGCAAGTGGTATAGATTCGCAAGATTGAGTAGTGAGTATTCTTCCGGGAGCTAAACGCTGACGGCCGAGTGCTAACGACTCTCGGCTTTAAAAAGGCATTCCAAGATGGCTGGAAAACTAGAACACAAAGTAGCAATAGTGACTGCTGGCGGCTCGGGTATCGGCGCCGCCACGGTTCGCCGTTTCGCGCGCGAAGGCGCGGCGGTGGTGATCGCTGACCTGAGCGGCTCGCGAGCGGAGCAGGTTCGCGCTGAAGTGGCTGGAGCGGGCGGCCGCGCCGCCGCCATCAAGATGGATGTGGCCGACCCGCAGGCGGTCGAGGCGGCGGTCAAGCTTGCGCTCGATTCGTTCGGCCGGCTCGACGTGCTCTTCAACAACGCTGGAATGGCCGAAGTATCATTGATACACGAAACTACCCTGGAGAGCTGGGAGCGCGTTATTGCGGTGACGCTCACAGGCACTTTCCTGGGACTGAAATACGCCATCCCAATCATGCGCCGGCAGGGTGGCGGCGCTGTCATCAATACCGCGTCGATTTCCGGCATCCACGGCGATTATGGGATGGCATCGTATAATGCGGCCAAGGCCGCGGTAATCAATCTGACCCGAGCCGCGGCGCTCGAGAATGCGAAGCACAACATCCGTGTAAACTGTGTATGTCCCGGCGCAATCAATACACGCGTCGCGCAAATCCTGGGCAAGGGCCGTGCCGACGAATTCCGCCGGGTGATGGGTACGGCGCATCCGATTGGCCGGATGGGCGAGCCGGACGAAATTGCCAACACGGTGAGCTTCCTCGCCTCAGACGAAGCGTCGTTTATCACCGGCTCCAGTTTCGTAGTCGATGGCGGAGTGACCGCAGGGACGGGGCTGCCGCGTATGCCGGGCGCGGAATAAGAGCTTTCAGGAATTGATGGTGGCGATCGTCTTTCGAGATCGGGGAGCGCGCGTGTACCTCGATCGTCCCCTTGATCACATATTGTTCTAATCAGTTTTCGGCCAGCGCAACACTTCGCGTGCGCTTCGGCCGAGTAGCCATTCCTTGTCGCTTTCCGAAAGCCGGTCGGAGCATCGTATGCAAAATAATGACTCACCATAGGTGTGGCTATCGACGGTAACGGTGTAGTCACTGGCCCACATCAGCCGCTTTACCCCGAACGCATCGATTACGCGCCCGAGCTGGGCGATCAGGTCACGGTATGGGAATCGCTCGCGCGACAGCCGGGGCGCATGCCCCCATTTAACGGCCACGTTGGGATACTTCGCATACCCTATAAGTCGATCGATGGTAGCTTCCAGCGGATCCGGCTGGCCGCCGAGGCCCACCGCCATACCTACGTGGTCGATGATAAACTGAATGCGGTCGAACTTCTCTACGTATGTCGTCACGGCCGCGTGTTCACTGCCGGCGTAAATCATCACTGGCACGTCATATTTGGCGGCGGCGGACAGGATATGTTCATGTGCGCCCGAGGGCAAAGCCTTAATATCCAAACCGGAGGCGATGCGAATACAAAGCCGATTAGGCGCCTGGCGCAGGTGAGCAATTGGATCTTCGACCTCCTGATCGTTGGGGTCAAAGCGCACCACATAAGCAAAGCGGCCCGGAAACCGGCTGACCGCTTCTTCCGCGAATTTGTACGTGTAACGATTCACTCCATTGGGCTGTTTGGTGCGCTCGGGCGGCCAAACGTCGATTATTGCGGCTGCCACACCAAGCGCATCCATGATCGCGACCGATTGGTCGAGTCCCCGATGGTTTGCATGGACCTGCGCGTCGACAATTTCCATCACCTTGCTCCAGGGTCGAGGCTATTAGCGAAAGTGCCAATAGCCAAGACCAACTCTGGACTGGAAGTCAAATGAATTCCGATGCCATCGGCGAAGATTCTGCCGCGGCGTGACATCCCCCGGCGGATTGGGTGCAGAAGGGGCAAAGCTACGCGGGCGGGATCCCAAATATTTCTGCGGTTCGAACGCGCTTCGCGCCGTTATGCGGGTAAGTGCGGCTATGTGCGGCTAACTGCGGTAAAGTGCGGTGGCAGAAAAACTCAGTTGGAAGGCGGAAAGAATGACAGGCTGCTGAATCCGTCCCTTTCAGTGCTATTTCCTTCTCTGCTATGCGGATGGAGCGGCGCCTGCACTACTGGCCCTCCGAGTGGGGCTTTGCCGGTCTGGCCACGCCGATGTCCCTGGCCGGCAACCCCTTCGCTGAGGACACGCCGGTGTCAACCGGACCCGCGGTCGGGGCCCCGGCTTTGAATGCTTTCACGGCGAACAACGCATTGCGGACGGCATCGAAGGTCTCGACACGTTCAGCTTTAGCACGGCTTTCCCGAGCGGCTTGCTTATGCTGTTCGAGTCGCGATCTCACTTCCTCCGCCCATCGCTGGCGGGCGATGCTTATTCTGCTCAGGTCGCCGACCGTGCGCGACAGCCGTACAATGTCGTTCTGCTCGATCTGCTCGGCGTCCATCAGTGCAGAGAAGACTCGCTCATTGAGAAGATCGATTGTCGCGTCCACTATGGTTGCGCGGGCTTCGGGCGCAGCGCCGGCAATCGCCTTGGCCTGGTGCGCGGACTGCTCCAGCGACTCGATCTTCTGATGCAGCCTGGCTCCGTAGCGCTGGATACTATCCTCGGCGATCTGGTAGCCCTGCTGCTGGAGCCAACCCGTGAGCTCCTCATAGCCGCTGAACGCGCGCTCAACGATACGGCGTTCCAATTCATCTCGCAGCTCTTGCGGCAGCGTCGCTACCTTTGACCGAGGGGGCATCAGCGTCGCTCTCTAGTGTTGATTCTCAAAGTAGTAATAACGCGCAACCGGTCTGGCAGCGCGCTGAGCATTGGGTGACCGCATTTGTCTCGTGGCAAGCCATGGTCAGAAGCTTAAGCTGAGCTGCAAGCTGCCTGAAACGGGTGACACCGTCACCCCGTACTCGAGATTACCAGTTCAGCCGCCGATGAGATCAAAACAGATCAAACGCAGATCGTCTCGCGTCAGAATCACCGCTGGCTGATCATTCGCTGCCGGCGGACCGCCCGGCGCCTCTCCGAACTGTGCGTGCAATTCATTAATGGCTTCCAGCAATATCTGGATTGTCCCGGTGCGCTGGAAGTCTCTGAAAGCGGAGCGCAGCCGCGTGACCTGCATCCGCCGCATTGGCATGCTGATAAACTTTATCGCTGCCACTGCGGCCGGACGGTCGACGTCCGGATGGCTCAGGTAACCCTGAATTGCAGTGGCAGCGGTCTGCTGAATCGGGTCGAGCGAACGCGGCGCGGCACCGCGCGCTCTTTGTTCTTCTATCGAACTGAGGATGTTCTCAATCACCTTTTCCTGGAGGTCGAAGACGGCACTGAAAAGTTCGGCATCGACAAATCGAGGAGTGTCGCGATCGCAGGCGATTAGGTTGGCAATAAGATAACGATTATCAATAATCCCATCGCTCGCCTGTCTGTCCTGTCTGTCATCCCGGCCAAGGGAGCGAGGCGTAAGACGGAACGAGCGCGTGGAGGGATCAACGCGAGGCGATGCGCTGTCGCTCGCCGCGCTGCTCTTAAGCTCGATATATTTCCAGAAGTGGAGCTTCTCACCACGTTCAGGACGGCTCTGGAAATAAAAAAACACGCCGCTGGCTCCCGGCCGTGCAAGTCCTGAATGAATTCCGTCCGGAATTTCTTCCAACGCGTCGCGAGCGCCGCCAGCGAGAAGTTCACGCAGTTGCTTGAGCAGAAATTCGTTGCTCGCCAGCTCGGTGAACTGCTCTTCCTCTTCGATGACCGAACCATCTTCGTCGCGGATACGGCGCAGTGTATTGAAATTGCGCGGATGCACCGCCTCGCCAAGGATGCTTGCGTCGAGGAATCCGGTGACGTCGATCGCGGCGATTTTCTCCGACAGGCCCTCGACCAGGCGCAGCAGCCGCTCCAAGCCCTCATCCGGAAACATGTTGTAGATCATCAGTCGATCGAATTCGGTCCCGATTCGATCGATGCGGCCCGCACGCTGGACCATGCGCGTTGGATTCCAGTGCAGATCATAGTTGATCAAGTAACCGCAGTCCTGCAGATTCTGGCCCTCCGAGAGAACGTCGGTCGAAATCAGAACATCGATTTCCTTTTCGCCTCCGGTCAGCTCGGCCGCATCGTTCGACTTGGGCGCGAACAGCCGCACGATCCGGGAACGGTCTTTGGGCCTCGCATCGCTGTCCATCCGCCGCACGTTGATGGTCCCGAGCTGCTTCTGAAATTTCGCTGCGTCAGGATTATCCAGATCGCCGAGTTGAGTGTACAGATAACGCGCGGTGTCTTTGTAATAGGTGAAGAGCAGGACCTTCCTGCCGCGCAATTCTGTGGCCAGTATCTCTTTCAAACCGGCGAGCTTGGCATCGTCCTGCACCCGAATTTTGCCGACGCGATTCCATATGTTGGACAGAATGCGCTTGTCATCTGCGAGCGAGTCATGCAGGCGACGCAGGTCATATTTCGAGGCGTCAACCGTTTCCATCCCGGTGACAGCTTCGCGCGCGTCCTCACTGGCGTCGATCTCTCCAGCCCGCGAGCGGGGCGTGGCATCATCTTCTTCGTCCTCAGTGGTCAAAAAGCGCATAGCGCGGGTAAAGTCGGTGCTCTTGAGCACGCGTCCTTGCAGGATGTAGGACTCGAACGTCTCGATGAAGGCGAGCGCGCGGCGAATGCTAATGCGGAAAGCAGCCACGCTTGATTCGAAGCGCTTCAGATAGCGGCTCTTGAAAATTCCGACCAGGGCCTGCTCGCGGCCGGCCTCGAATTCGTCTATAGCGACGTCTTTTTTCTTGTAGGCTTCGAGGTTGTATGGCGCGAGCGCGAGGCGTTCGATGCCGGAGACGATCTCTTCGTAGATGCCCGCGTAGGTCGATTCCAGATCGTAACGGATTGTCTTCAGGCGGCGCTGCGGGAAATGGACTCTTTTTCCGCCGATGGTCGCTTCGGGATAGGTGCTCTTGATGAAGCCTCGCGTGCGCCGGATTACAATTTCTTCCAGCAGATTGAACAAGGCGAAAACACCGTCACGCAGCCGGAGCGAACGGCGTGCCGCGAGAAAATATCTATACAGGTCGCCGATTCCGCTCGCCGCGAAATAGCTACGGTCGCCACCGGTAACCAGCGAGAGCTGATTGTACAGATCCATCAAATCATTGTTGATGGGCGTCGCCGTGAGCAGGATGACTTTCTTGTGCGCGCCGTCCCGTCCACGGCCGCCGTGCGCACCGAGCAGGCTTTCGAGCGCGCCGTAGCGCTGCGCCGCCTGATTGCGGAAGTTATGCGATTCGTCGATCAGCACTACGTCGGCATCGCCCCACGCGGCGGGGTCGAACGCCTCGCGCCCCAACTCCTCTTGCGAGAGCACGCTGGCAGGAATCGTGGCCTCACGCAGCTCGGCCTCCCACATGCCGCGCAGACTCGCCGGACATACGACGACCGCTTTTTGGCGCATATGATAGGCAAAGTCTTCGAGCAGCTTCTTGCCAATCCAGGTCTTGCCGAGGCCGACCGAGTCAGCGATCATCACGCCGTCGAAGCGGGCCAGAATCTTGCGCGCTTTCTTGACCGCATCCTCCTGGAACTCCGCCAACTCGATCGCCGAACGAGTCGCTTGGGGCTGTTTCTTCGCCCAGTTCATCTTTGAAGTACTCGTAAAGCGCCTTGATATAGACCTGGTACGGCGTGTACTCCTTGCGGCCGAACTTGGAAGCGTCGAGCAGTTCGATTAGCTCCTGCTTGAAATCGCGGCTGTCGGCCCATTGGCGCTCATACCATGACTCCAGGTCGATGATGGCACGGGCGCCGACTTCGCTTTTGAGTAGTTGGCGGTTTTCGAGCGTAATACGCTCGCCCGGGCGCGAGTCGCTGAGCCACGAAACTGCGCGCGCTGCGTCAGCGTCGTCCGCGTCAGCCTTGTCAAGCAACACTTTATGGACAAGATTCAGTTCCCGGTTCGAGGTGAGGCCAGGGACGGTAAAATTGGAAGAGCCGACCACCGCCAGGATTGGCTGGAAGCGGTCGAAGATCATCTGCTGCCCGGGCCGGTCGGAATAGAAGAGCCAGCACTTCGCATGGAGGAAGCCGTTATCATGGAGGCGCACGCGCACCGAGTCGCGGCGTAAATACGCAATCAGGTCTTCGACCAGGCGAAGAGTCTTCTCGTCCAAAGGCAGCGCTTCAAGGTCGCGGCGTATCAACCCTTTGACGACGCCGGCATTTGGCCTCAATCCGATTTGCTCGCCCGAAGCAGGCTCAGCACCCAGGATCAGCCGCAAATTCCCGAGCCCAAGCAGACCGTCTCGGAGCAAGCCGAAGCCCGGCGCAGTGAAATAAGCGGTGGCGACATCGAGCGACCTCGCCGCATGCTGGTGCAGCAGCGCGCCGAGCACGTCAGCCATCCGATGGGTCTGATTATCAATGACATAAGGAATGCGGATGTCGCTGTCGCGCATTTCACTATCGGGACCTCAAAGCATGCGTGCGTTATTAGTGGGACAGGCGTCCCTGCCTGTCGAGAACGCGCGAGCGCCTCGGCTCGCGCCACCTTTTTAAGATTGCTCACCGCTCCAGCGGCCATACCCAAGGGTAATTCTCCATCTCTGGCCAGCGCTTCCATGGATTGGCGATGATGTAGTCGCGCTTTTGCACGAACTCCTTGTCATCGCGAATGATCCGATCGAAGTACTCGTCCTGCCAGACGCGGCCGAAGCGCCGTTTCCCACGCTGCATCTGACGGGCGGTGAAGGACTTCCAGGAATGGAGGATGTTCTCCAGCTCATAGTTGGCAAGCGGTGTTATTAAGGCATGCACGTGATCATCCATCGCTACATATGCAGCTAATTCATAGCGGTGACCATCGAATTTCCTGATTGCGCCCGCTATCAGGTCACGTTCGCTTCCGTCAAGTTCCTGTTGTCCTCGAGCGAGCCGCCAGGTAACGAAGTATGTGGCCTGATCTTGCCTCCAATGAGGAAGTTTTCTGCGATAACAGGGTTCAGCCATTCTCAGCGGTTGCGCAAGCGAAGACGCTCGCGCGTCATCGACAGGCAGGGACGCCTGTCCCACTAACAGGACCAGGCGAGCGCGACGCGCATGTCCTCAGGGCAGAGTTCGATGGCTTTCTTGATGTTCACCATTGCCCCCTCGACCGTGTCGCCCTGGCTGTAGCAACCGGGCAGCGCAGGACAGCTCACGACGTAGCCTCCGGTCTCGTCGGGCTCCAGAAGGAGTTTGAAATTATCAATTTGCACGGGCTCCGATCTTTCTGGTCTTCGCCGGCTGCGGATCCAATCGGCAACATGGCAGCCAACATGATCCAAATCGCGCGAGCGAAAGCGTTGATTTTCTATTATAAGTGCGGAGCTCTCCTGCCAACCGACCCGGCGAACCTCATGATGGCACGCCTTAACGCTCTCCGGCTTGCCCCTGAGATACTTCTGCTCGCGGAGATACATCGGTTCGCCCTGAGACGCCTCTCTCAGCGCATACATGCAGATCATCGAGCCCCGCATGACGATAGGGCCGTCGACGCTGCTGTAGCTGATGAAGCCCCTTTTGCCATCCGTCGTTTCGTTGATCTCGCCCTGAAACGCTCGGCAATAATCCTTCAAGCGCCGGACCGACGACCGCCCTATGATAGAAGACGCGAGGCCCCAGTCCCTTTGGGTGCAGGTCGGGATTGCAGCAGCGCGGTTCAGTCGCATGAGAGTTTTCCCATCGAGCGTTACGCAAGCACCATCGCCGGTGATTTCGCGACCGGGATGGGTCGTAACAGTAAACGGTGAGTGTGTCGGGTTGGACCGGGCTACGAACACAGACGTCGCGAGTTTTGCTTCTGGGAAAATTCTTTCGCGCGGATCGTCTTTTTGTGGGAAGGCCTCGATCGCCGCGAGCCCGGCGTTTTCTAGGAGAAGTCGCCGTGTTCGGGTGGTTTGCTCGTCACCTAGCAGCGCCATCGGTACGATGAGAGATAAGAGGCCGCCTGCACGAGTTATCGAGTGACTCCGGCAGATAAAGAGTTTGAAGAGATTGTTCTTGCCCTCGATAGCAGGTGCGTAAGCCCGTTGGAACCGAAAAAAGCTCAGCTCTGGTGACACATCATAGGACAGTTCCTCGTTGGAAAGTACATCATATGGTGGATTGCCGACGACCGCATCGAAGCCGGCGCCTTCGAGCCGTTCGATCTTGCGTTCGGTACCTGAACGAGACCCATAAAAGACTTGCGGGAACTCCAACTCCCAATGAAAGAAGCGCCTCTGCTCTGCCGATTCCAGAGCTGTTTGAGCTATTCGCTGCTCCGCCGGAGGTATCGCACTCAGTGCTTTCTGCAGCGCTGTGGGAGTACGCGCCTTGATAAACGCGTCGGCCTGTCGCGTTTTGAGAAAGGCAATTGCAGGAGGATCGACCGTCGTGCCCTTCACCCGTGGCGCTTTCTTAGATGCGTTGCCGAACCATTGACTGGTGTACACGTCGAGGATTCGTTTGAAGGGCGCCAGCGCTTCTGAGGCTTTGCGGTATTCGTTTTTGGATTCGTCCACCTGCGCTGTGGTTACATCGGACAGCTCGCCTACGTGGCGCATTAGCTCGGTTGCGAGCATCAGGCCTGCAAACCAACTTCCGAACAACGAACCTTGCCGCAATTCGTCCTGCACTTCCTGCACCGACACGCCAATCAGCGAGTTGCCGCAGCGCATGTGGTGATCGAGGAAGGAGAGTGGGGCGCCCAAAGTAAAGCAGTGGAGCCAAAGCGAGACCTTGGCCAGCTCCACTGCCATCGGATTGAGATCGACACCGTAGATACAGCGCTTCAGCACGTGGCGCTTGAGCAGATTGACATCGGTCAGGCGCCGCTGATCGATCGAGATTCCCTGCTCCTCCATTTCGTCCAGGATAGTGCTCCGCACGGATTCAAGATGGGCGGTGACCGGGTTCCAGGGAAACGAGTTCAGAAAGGCGAGTGCCTTGTCCGTTACATAGTCGACCGTCTCGACCAGGAAATGCCCAGAGCCCATCGCCGGGTCGAGAACCGTAATGTTGAAAAGGTCGTTGACCAGTTTGTACCATTGGTTTTCGACCGCCGGACCAGCTTCGTATTTTTTCGGATTCTCGCCCTTGGCCTTGGCGGATTTGAGGCGCTCGCGATGCCATTGCTCGGCCTCGCGCAGCTTCGGGCGCATCGCCTCGAACTTCTCGGCGACGATTGGCCCGACGGCGTTTTCGACTATGTATTCGACTATATGATCGGGCGTGTAATACGAACCGGTCGCCTTGCGCTCACCCTTGTCGTTTTCGAGATAGAGCTGCCCCTTTTTGACGATTCGGCCCTGGCTCTCGGCACGTTCGCGTTCCCGCTCGCCGAGTTCCTTGAAACTCACGTAAACGTCGCGGCGCTTGTCCCTGACGACAGCTTTCTTCTCATCGGCGACACGCAGCTTGAACTCCAGCAGGCCTTCGTAAATGGAGCCGAGTTGGCGGACGCCGAGCGATTTGAAGTCGATCGGAACCAGCTTGTGCTGCTTGGGGTCCTCGTCGCGCGCCAGCAGGTCAAGCGCATGGGCCAAGTGCGGATCGGGCAGTTTGTTTTCGTTCAAGAAGCGGGCACCCGCAACCTCGGCGCTCGAATCGTCCCTGTCTATTTTCGATAGAAAGAGTCCGCCATTGTAACGTGGCACATTCAAATTGGAATCGCCGCGGTCAATTACGGCGAAGAGTCCCGTCAACCGGTCACAGAGAGCATAGCTGTCGGCGCGATAGCGCTCTCGCAGCCTTTCGCCTTCCTGGTCGCGGATCGGGCCCGCCGCAACTTCGATCTCGCTCTTGAGCTTTGTCAGGCTGGCATCGAAGTAGTCGCGCGTTTCCTTCACCGGCAACAGGTCGCGAGCTTCGGCATAGAGCAGGAACAGCAGGCGATAGAGGAGCGTCAGTACCCCCTGGAAAATGGCGTCGAGCCGTTCCTGCGGTAGCGCGGCATCGCGTCCCTCTTTGTGGCGAATATGTGCGACGAAGCCCTCAGCCAGAATCTGAAAAATGTGCTCGAAGACGCGATCCTTCAGGTTTTCGCCGAGGCGCGCGGCGAATTCGCGGCTGCCCGTCAACAGCCTATCCAGCAAGGAAACCTGCTTGCCGCCGCGAGCTGACGCTGTCGCCTCGAAAGATTGCCGGCGAAACAGGAGCCAGAAATAGCGAAACGCATCGCCGGGTTCGGCGGCAAACGTCACGCTCTGACCGAGCGCATCGGCGAGATCAACCTCATAGTAGTTGCTCGCGCGTGAGGGTGCCTTGGGCGAGTAGAGGCGCCACAGCCGGCCGTTGGTCATCACGATCCATGGCGCCTCGGCCCTCTGAAGTAAGCTCACCACCCGTTGTCCGGGATTATGCCCCGGAGTTTCCGCATCGCGGGTCTCGTCCTTGCCGTCGAGAAATCGGCCCCACGGATAAGCGAGGCAAACCGCCAGTGGTTTATCGCCGGCTTTGTGATTGAGCGGATAGAGGCGGTAGTCGGGTTCTTCGGGCGTGCCGTCCTTTTTTCCCCGCTCCAATTCGAAGCCCAGTTGACCAAAGATCGGTTCGAGCAATTCGAGCCTGAGCGGTTCCTTGAGCGCTGGGGTGATTTTGGCGGCGGCGGCCTGATAAATTTGACGCATCTGCCCGTAGGCCGGCTTTGGCTCTTCGTTCCATTCCGGGAAATCGTCCGAATTGGCGAGCCGCTCTGTGAGAAAGTAATCGGAGAAGAGCGCGCGATTGTTGAAATACTCTTCCGACCAGTAAGCCAGGCTATACGCCGCGACCAGCTTTTCGTATTGGGCAAAGGCGTCGACTTCGGTCCAGGTGAAGCGTCCCAACACGCGAAGCTGGATACGCTCAGGTTTGTGGCGGTCTACGCTGAAGGTGATTGGGCGGAGCTTAACCTGCGGCTTCGCAATGCCGCCCTCCTGGTCGACGGGAGTATGCTTTTCGACCAGGACAAAATCGATGCGATCGAAATTGGCTGTCAGCACCAGCAGAAAATTGCCGGCGCGATTTCGGAAGGTGCTCGCGAGCGCGCGGGCGTCCGCTACCGTGAGGGAAATGAGCTGAAACAGGTAAACCTGAAGGAAGCCTTCGTTGTCGGCAATCAGCTCGATCCGGCGGATGCGCCGCAGCGTGCTTTCATTGTTGATGCCGAGGTTTCCCGGCGTCTGCACGGTTCGTGCGTTAGTATTGTAGCGGAGCCGCCCGAAGAAGGCAGCGATTGCATCCGCGTTGCTGAGGATCTGAACATCCTCGGCTCGCAATTCGAGATCATGCTGCTCGATGGCCGCTTACCTCTCTGCTCCGTAGGTCGGCATTATTGCGACCGAACACAGTCCGAACGGGCCGCGTCTGATGCCGTTTGGCCTGGTTAGACGCTTTAATGCAATTATGCGGCGACCATCGGGTTAAAAACCAGTGCCTCTCCAGGAAGAAACGCGTGGACCGTTAGTGTTACGGAGCCGGGATGCTCAACTGTTCGTGCTTGTCGCTGGTATTGAACGAAAATCCTGAAACAGCAGAACGAAGACGCGGGACCCTTCGGGGCAGCCACGCGAGGGTGACAAAAAGGAAAAAGCGTTGCGATGGCTGCCCACAACTAGGATCGCAAGAGCTTAGCAGCTCGCCGCTTTACGCCAGGCGGGAGGCCTATTGAGCATGGTGCCGCGTCTATCCGGCCGCGAGGTTGTCCGCGCCCTTCAGAAGGTCGGTTACCAATTCAATCGGCAAATGGCAGTCATATAATCTCGCGTCACCACGACCCGCCGCATCGGCGCCTAGTGGTTCCTGATCGCAGTTAACTTGCCAAAGGCAAACTCCGCTCGATCATCCGGCAAGCAGGTCTCACGGTGGAGCAGTTCGCCGCATTGTTATAGGAATGACTTTCCTGGCCACCAGTGCAACGTGAATTTATCAGCGGACAGTTTGGGGTGTCATCCACCAATCGCCCAGTAGATCACCCTGTGGCCGCATGACGCTTCTTGTTAATTTCGTTTCCGGCAAGCTCAGCAGGAGAACTCTTCTGTTCGTGTTGATCCCGCTCATTTTCGTCTTTTATTTCGGGACGCTTATAACTGCAATCTGGTTATTCCCCGCGGCATACAATTGGCGGCACAAGTCAATCTCGAAGCTGCTCTACCCTCAGAACAACCCCGAGTTTCATTTCATTCCCTCTTTCGGCGTCGCCGTGACCGGGCTTCTTATGATTCCGTTCGCTGGTTACGTAGGCCGGCGATTCCGCGCCGTTTCCTCCACTGCCGCTAGCATTGGCGCCGGCACACTCGCCGCAAGTGCGGTTTGTCTGATCCTTGCCGGTTTGATTGTCTCGCACACTTCTGGCGGAGCCTCCGCCCTGCCAAGCCTTCATGAAATATTCGCGCGCACCTCAGCGTTTGCCATCGGCGCAAGCATGCTGGCTTTCTATGGCTGTGAACTGAAAGCATATTTCAGCCGCGGCGGTGGAAGGACATTGCTTGTGTCATGGACGATCCTGACATTGCCGGCATTCTTCTTGGTCGTTTTGAGACTCCTAGCAGATGCGCAATTCGAATGGTCCAACCCGATGTATCTTGCATTGAAAAGTCCCGCCCTATGGCATCTGGGATTCTGGGAATGGATTGGCTCTGGGGCAGTGTTCCTTTTTTTACTGAGCGCGCCCCTTTTGTTACCGGAGCGCCCTGGTCTGTAGCAGGACGAAGCCGTAGCACGCGCCGGGCTCTGATATGATCAAGCGCAAATCTATTTGTCCGCAATAGTCAACGACTCAAGCGCAACGTCGCGGACCCTAATGGTTGGAGTTGCTCTTGCGCTTATTGTCCGGCTGGTCGTCTGCGCCAGTGTTCGGGGAAGCTGCGGGGCGAAGCTAGAATGAACCCCGCTCCACTTCCAGGCTATCAACCGAAATGTATTACGCGTGTTACTCTAAAGCACGCGGCCGGACAGTGTTCCCTGGTATTCGTTATGCTCGAAGACGATCTCGCCGCCGACGATTGTGTAGGCAAAGCCCTCTGAGCGTTCGATAATGCGCGGCCGGCCGCCGGGAAGATCATTGATCCATTCCTGCGGGCATAATTTGACCCGCTCGGGATCAAACAACACCACGTCGCCATCCATCCCGGCAGCAATGCGTCCCTTGGTCTGAAAACCGAAAAATTCCGCGGGCTCAGCCGTCAAGCGCCTCACCGCTTGCGGCAGGGTTAACACTCCGCGCTTTTGCACCCATTCCTGGAGCATGTAGCTGGGCACTCCCGCGTTGCATAGTTGATCGATGTGGGCTCCGGCATCGGATAGCCCAACGAGCACGTGGGGCGCCTGCACTACCTTCGACATCAGCCGGGCATCTGAGTTGCCGGCCAGGAACCGAAATCCGGCCTCGAGGTCTTCGCCAACCGCGAGGTCGAGCATCGCATCGATCGGGTCTTTATGCAGCGCCGCCGCCATCTCGGGGATCGTCTGGTTGAGGAAGCCCTGATTCTCCGCTTTGTTGACACGGCCGACTTCGACCCTCTCCCAATCACCCCTGAAGATCACTCCGAGCCCTTGCTGAGTTTCATCTCTAAAGGCCCTGCGGAACTCCGATGATCGGTAAAGCGCGAGCTGCTCTTCCTTGCTGCGGTTGAAAGCCGCCTTCCAGCAGGGATAGCCGGCAAACATAAATGGCTCGCGAAGGGTGATAAATATTTTAGTCGGACGGCACGCGCTCTGAGTTCTGAGTCGCAGGCCACTGCGCAGCGCTGGCTCGATGCGCGCCGAGAGGCGCTCCAGCAGGTCGTCGGGCGAGCCGGCAACATATGCGAAGGGAGTCCAGGTGATAGGACGCTGGCTCTCCCCTGCAATGTAGACGAGTGTTTGGTAAGACTCGTCGGTAATCAGTCCCTGCTGATCGCGGGGAAGATTCAGTTGGATGACGCCGCGGCCCGCGTCGCGCACCGCTCGCGCCAGCGCGCCAAGCTCCTCATGGGTAGCGAGCCGGCTGGCTAATGGACGGCCCTGATATCCAATGTGTTGCTTGGCGAGGCTCAGCGAAAAGCCGTAGCCTCCCGCTGCAATTGCTTCACCCAGCAGGCGCGTCATCGCCTCGCTTTCGTCCGTGGTTGCGGCGCGCTGGGTCGACGCATCCCCCATCACGTAAAAGCGTAGAGCAGAAAGCGGCACCATCATCGCGACATTCAGCGCGATGCCACGCCGCTTGATGGCCGCGACGTATTCCGGAAAGCTCTCCCATTCCCAGGCCACACCGTTGAGCAGCAGGTCGTAGGACATCGCCTCGACGTTGACCAGATCCCACGCCATCACAGGCCTTTCCGAGGGGCGGCACGGCGCAACGCCAACTCCGCAGTTGCCCATCAGCACGGTGGTGACTCCGTGCCAGCATGAGGGAGTAAACAAGGGATCCCATGAGACCTGCGCATCAAAATGGGTATGGATATCGATGAAACCTGGAGCAAGCGCCAATCCGCCGGCATCGATTTCGCGCTTGCCATGCAAGATGGTTCCGTCGACGGCCGCTATTTTTCCCTCTGATATCGCCACGCTTCCGGGGCGAGCAGCCGCACCCGTGCCGTCGTAAATCATGGCATTGTTGATAACCAGGTCGTAATTCATGGTCACCGTCTCCGATTTTTTGAAGACCTACCTCTGTACCGGATTCAATTCCAAATCAGTAATTTAAAATTTCGAGTTCTTCCTCGCCGAGGGGAGCCAGTCCCAACGAGTCGATAAAGTTCACGACCTCGCGCAAGGCCGAGTCGACGAAAGCGCGATCACTGCCGACCTGGCAGATCCCCAACTCCGCACGTTGCCACATGTCATGGCCGTCGGATTCCGCAATCGAAACGTTAAATTTGTTGCGCACGCGATCTTTAATCGCACGGAGAACCTGGCGCTTGCCCTTGAGTGAATGGTTTTCGGGCAGGAAAAGGGTAAGCCTAAGCACGCCTACAACCATCGCCGGACACTCTCTCTTATCGCGCTGACGTTTGCACGTACCACACTAGCCAATGTTAACGGCGGCAGAAAAGAGGCCGACTTTCCATTCGGGGCGTCTGCCAGGACATACGCACCGCGTGTCGGGCCAATGCTCGGCCAGGCGCATCACTTCCGCCGCTATGCGCCCGAACAGATCCCATACGCAATTGATCGCTATACGAACGAAGCGGAGCGCATCTACGGCGTGATCGACAAGCGCGTTGGCGACGTTCCCCACCTGCCGGTCGAATACTCAATAGCCGAGATCGCCACTTATCCGCGGCTCAAACTGCACAAGTTGCAGGGACAGCGCCTCGAGGATTTCCCAAATCTGAAGCGATGGTATGAAGCTATCGAGGCTCGCCCAGCCGTGCAGAAAGGTATGGCGGTAATGGCGGGGGCCCTGTGCTGCAACCGAACGACAAGGAAACCTTCTCGGTTCTCTTTGGCGCCAAACAGTACGAACGCCGTTGATTCGGTGATCGAGGCGAAAAGTTGCAAACATACCACTTTTCAGCGTTGGATAGAGTTTCCTTAATCTTTTATAAATTCGCGTCGATTAGCGGATGCGCCCGATCGGGAGGCAACAAACATGGCAGCAGTCAAAGAATTGAACGATAGGGCACGGCTCGTCGGTATCAACCACGTAGCCCTGGAAGTTGGGAGCATCGAAGAAGCGCTGTCTTTTTATGGCCAGCTGTTCGACTTGTCGCTGCGCGGACGGAGCGGCAAGATGGCCTTCATCGATCTTGGGGATCAGTTTATCAATCTGTCCGAAAGCCGCACTCAGGGTCCCGACGAACAACGCCATTTTGGCCTCGTGGTAGACGATAAGGAGAAGGTCAGACGGCGGCTCAAGCAAGCCGGCATCAAGACCCTGCCCGGACAAGGAGTGGAGTTCAGGGATCCGTGGGGGAACCGGGTGCAAATCGTGGAATACGCGAATATCCAGTTCACCAAGCACAAAGCGGTGCTCGAAGGTATGGGTTGTACCGACCTTCACAAATCGCCCGCAGCGATCGAGGAGCTCTCCAGGAAAGGAATCGCGATTAAGGAAGGCTGAGCGGGGAGCTGATGCTGGGTCTTTCGATCTGCAGCGAACGAGCCGCGAATTCTGACAAACTTGGGTGAGAAAAGCGATGAGAGATACCACCGACGAGGCTTCGTTCGTGACCGGTGCCGAATACGTCGCTGCCGGAGTCGACTAGTATAGCTACTCGGGCGGCTGTTTCTTCTTCTCGCTGATGAAAAAACTCGCCGGCGGCCAAACCTTCGGGCGCGAAACCGAGGCTCAGGTTATCGAGCATCACGCGCTTGAGGTCAGGAGTTGGCGGGCATAACGCGCTGTCGGGAGCGGGCGCTGCAGCAGGTGATGAGCGACTTCCTATGCGCGCCCCGATTGGCCCCAAGAAGCAATGAAAATACTAAAGTATTCGAAAGATTCTGGAAATAGGAAGGCCTGATGGTAACGCTCGCGGCGCTCTGCCCGACCGGCCGCAGGCGTCACCTGGTCATCAACAATATGTGTCATCTGCGCTTGGTAGGTATTCATTGAAGCGGCCCATCTGCTCGATCCTCCTCAATTGATTCGCCTCGGGCACTCGCCCTTGCTGTCATATTACGATGTATCGTGAGCTTAGTGACGCTCCGCGGCCTTTACGATTCGTTTCCAAATCCAGAAGCCCTGAGCGCGCGATTGGACGCCCTCAACGCGCGTTCACGATTATACCGCCGCGAGGTCATTCACGATCTCGGCGTGATCTTGGCGTGATTTTGGCCAGCTCGCCAGTTTCGTTACTCCTTTGATGTGAAGAAGGTCGGCACTCCATGGGTACTCAATTTTTCACGCCTGCATGAATGAGGCGCTAAGAATCGTAACTCCGCCAGACCGAGAAGGTGAGTCAAGGTCGAAATGGCCGCGATAATTAGCAGTTGAATATCGAAACCGGAGGATTGCGATGGAATTCACTAAAATTGCCGGGACCGGCCTTACGGTCTCACGGATCGGACTGGGAACGTGGGCGATCGGCGGATGGATGTGGGGCGGCTCAGACGAAGCCGACTCGATAGCGACAGTCCACGCCGCAATCGACCAAGACATTAATTTGATCGATACGGCGCCTGTCTATGGCTTCGGCCGTTCTGAGGAGATCCTTGGAAAGGCGCTAGCCCTTAATGGACTCCGCAACCGCGTGATAATCGCGACCAAAGCTGGTCTCGACTGGAGCGATGGACATCCCTTTCGCCACGCCAGCCGCCAACGGATCTTTGCCGAGGCCGAAGCATCTTTGAAGCGGCTGCGAACGGACTACATCGACATTTATCAGATTCACTGGCCCGATCCCTTCACTCCCGTAGAGGAATGCGCCGAAGCAATGCTTGCACTCTTGCAACAAGGAAAGATTCGAGCCGTCGGGGTTAGCAATTTCTCGCAACTGCAGATGCGTGAGTTCCGGCGGGTCTCCAGGATCCATACCGTGCAGCCTCCCTACAACTTATTCGAGCGCGAGAGCGAAGAGGCCGTGCTGCCTTACTGTTTCTGGCACGGCATCGCGACCCTGGCCTACGGACCGCTCTGCCGAGGTTTGCTGAGTGGCCGGATGAGGCCCGAGACCATCTTCATTGGTGACGATCAGCGTAAGAGTGATCTGAAATTTCAGCACCCGCGTTATGGACAATACCTGCGGGCAGTTGCGGAGCTCGACCGCTTCGCGCGCGAAAATTATGGCAAGCGCATAATTCACTTGGCATTGCGATGGGTACTCGATCAGCCGGGGGTAAGCGCCGCACTGTGGGGTGCGCGCCGGCCTTCGCAGTTCGACCCTCTGAGCCAAGTGATAGGATGGACACTGGGGAACGACGCGATGTGCGAAATCGATCGAATCGTGCATGCGAACGTGAAGAACCCGATCGGACCCGAATACATGGCTCCGCCGGCGCGGGCAGACGTCGCCGCCGCCTGATCGGATCCTGTCCGATGCTATAAGCCGATTCGGCCGGATCGATGTCCTGGTCAACAACGCCGGCTTCGGAATGCTTGGTGCCGTCGAGAAAACCACGGGCGAAGAGGTCGAAGGCATATGCCACACCAATGTCTTCGCGTTGCTGAATGTATCGGCTCCAGAGCGGGAAAAGATCGGTCGGCCGTCTGCTTGAGCCAACAACTGTGAAATCCAGTAGTTAGTGGCTCTCGACGACCGGCTCTACCGCTATGCTCGCAACTTGTTTCGTGGTATGGCTGCCGGCGGTGATCACCGTAAACGACGGCCATGCCATCGCCATACGACACAAACGCCTTCACCCTGTCGCCGGCTTCGCCGCAAGCTGCCGCTATCTCGCAGCTATTCGTAGGAACGCTGATATTTCTCGCGGCCATTCTGGTTCTGGTTGGTATCCTGATTATTTTCGCCGTCGTTCGGTATCGCGATCGTCCGGGGGCGCCGGAGCCGATCCAGAGTTTCGGATGGCGGAAGCTGGAGATCATCTGGACCGCCGTGCCCATATTGTGCCTCGTTGTGCTTACCGTGTGCGTAGCATGGACGATGCACGTCGGCGATCCGCCCGCCTTGGAAAAATCTCCGGACCTCAGGATCGTCGGCCACCAATGGTGGTGGGAAATTGACTATCTGAAGAGCGGCGCCGTCGCCGCCAACGAGATACACATTCCGATCGGACGACGGTTGCTGCTCGAGCTTCGGTCAGCAGACGTTATCCACGATTTCTGGGTGCCGCAACTTGCGCGCAAGATGGATATTGTTCCCGGCCATCCCAACCGTATGTGGCTCGAGGCCAATACACCCGGGGTGTATCTTGGCGCCTGCGCGGAGTTTTGTGGCAATGAGCACGCATGGATGCGGTTCCAGGTGATTGCGCAACCCACTGAGCAATTCGATGCCTGGCTGCGCGATCAGCTTACGATCCCGTCCAAGCTGAACTCGTCCGACGCACAGCGTGGCGGACAGTTATTCGTCGATCGCACTTGTGCCAATTGTCACACGGTGACGGGAACGCCGGCGAACCAGCGTATCGGTCCCGATCTGACGCATCTTGCCAGCCGGCGGATGCTGGCGGCGGGTGCTGCCGAGAACACGCCCGAAAACCTTGCGATCTGGCTGCATGACCCGAATACGTTCAAGCCGGACAGCAATATGCCCAATCTTCAACTGAGTACAGATGACGTGCACGATTTGGTGGCGTATCTGGAGACGCTCAAGTGAAAGACGCCGCGATATCGGATGCTGGCGGCCTATCGTTCGAGCAGGAGGCGCGCGAGGGATGGCTGAGCTGGGTCGCGTCGGTCGACCACAAACAAATCGGCATCCTGTACCTGTGGTCATCCACGATCTTCTTCGTCGTGGCGGGCGTCCTGGCTCTGTTAATGCGCATCCAGCTGGCCAGGCCCGAAAATCATTTCCTCAGTCCCACGATGTACAACCAGATCTTCACTATGCACGGGACGACGATGATCTTCCTGGTCGTCGTGCCGGCGTTGATCGGCTTTGCGAATTACCTGGTTCCTTTGATGATTGGCGCGCGCGACGTGGCTTTTCCCAGGCTTAACGCCCTTGGGTTCTGGGCCCAGGCATTCGGCGGGGTAATGCTCTATTTCAGCTTCGCGACCGCAGGGCTCAATCTTGGTGGAGCGCCGGCGGTGGGTTGGTTCGCGTACGCGCCGCTCAGTGAAGCAGCCTATTCATATGGTCCCGGCGTTGACTACTGGATAATCGGGCTGCTGGGAATCGGAGTAGGGACGCTAACGGCGGGGATCAATCTCATCGCGACGATCGTATGCCTGCGCACCGAAGGAATGACTTTCGGGCGCCTGCCACTGTTCGTTTGGATGACGCTGGTGACGGGCTTCCTGATAGTACTCGTAATCCCCGTGCTCAATGCGGGGTTGGTAATGCTGCTATTCGATCGCATGCTTAACGCGAACTTTTTCAGACCTTCCACAGGCGGCTCGGCGGTGCTGTGGCAGCACGTCTTCTGGACCTTTGGACACCCGGAAGTCTACATTATGGTTCTGCCCGCTTTTGGGATGATCTCGGAAGTCGTGCCGGTCTTCTCAGGTAAGCCGATCTACGGTTACGAGTTCGTGGCCGCCTCGGGCGTGGCGATCGCGTTTCTGAGCCTTGCGGTGTGGGCGCATCATATGTTCGCGGTAGGGCTCGGCCACCCCGCCGATCTCTTCTTTGCTATTTCAAGCATGGCAATCGCGGTGCCGACGGGGGTTAAGATTTTCAACTGGACGGCGACTTTGTACCACGGCAGGTTACGATTCACCACTTCGATGCTATTCGCGCTAGGCTTCCTGGCGATGTTCACGATCGGAGGGCTCTCAGGCGTCGCCTTCGCCGCCGTTCCGATCGACTGGCAATTGACCGACAGCTACTTCGTCGTGGCCCATTTCCATTACGTTCTCTTCGGCGGCACCGCTTTCGGAGTCTTTGCCGGGGTTTATTACTGGTTTCCGAAGATAACGGGACGGATGCTCTCTGAACGCACCGGGCGGTTGCATTTCTGGCTGACGTTCATCGGGTTCAATCTGACGTTCATGATCCAGCACGTGCTGGGGATGTATGGAATGCCGCGCAGGGTGTTCACCTATCCGCCGTTGCCGGGCTGGGAAACAATGAACATGATCTCGACAATCGGCGCATTCGTGCTTGCTTTCGCGGTGCTCGTGTTCCTGGTGAATGTGATGGTGTCGCTGCGAAGCGGTGAGGTCGCGGGCGACAATCCGTGGAATGCCTGGACACTGGAATGGGCGAGCACTTCGCCGCCGCCTCCTGAGAATTTTCCCAACGGAGTGCCGCCGGTCCGGGGGCGCCGTCCATTGTGGGACCTGGCGCATCCCGATCGCACTGACGAAACGCTGATGAGATTGGCCGAATGAAGCACCCGATGCCTGACAAGACCAAGGTGGGAGTTGGCCTATTCATCCTATCAGAAGCGGGTTTCTTCGCCGTTTTGGTAATCTCATACATCTATTTCTATGTGTTACCCTCCCATGGACCTGGCGCCGCGAGCAGCCTGAATGCGGTGCGGACGCTCTTCTTCAGCATCTGTCTTTTCCTGAGCAGCGCGACGATTCACATGGCCGGGCGCAGCTTCAGGCTGGGCAGATCGAACGCTGTGAGCACGTGGCTCGCGCTGACCGTGCTGCTTGGCGGTGTCTTCATAACAGGGCAGGCGGTCGAATATCGCGGGTTGCTCGTGCGCGGCGTAACGTTCAGCACGAATCTCTTTGGCACCACGTTCTTCACTCTTACCGGTTTTCATGGCCTGCATGTCCTGGTCGGGCTGTGCGCGTTGGGAACGCTGCTCGGTGCGACGATCAGCGGCCGGCTTCCGAATATTAACTCGTCCGGCTTCGAGGCCGTCAGCATGTACTGGCATTTTGTGGACGCGGTGTGGGCCGTGATTTTTTCGGTAGTCTACCTCTGGCCTCTGATTGGATGATGGCTCGAATTCTCGCCGCCTGGGACCCCGATCTTTCGGTGCTGATCGGATGCGCGGCGCTACTGGTGGCCTATTGGGCGGCACATCGCGACGACCTCGGCCGAGCGGGCTGGTTTGTCGCCGGAGTCGGCATAATGTTATTCGCACTCGTCTCGCCGCTCGACGTGATCGGCGATGAATACCTCTTCAGCGCACACATGACTCAGCATCTGCTGCTGGTGCTGATTATGCCGCCGCTGCTTATTTGTGGCATCACTCCGCGATTCGCACGAAGGCTGGTCGAGTGCCCCCCACTCGGCGCGATCGAACGCTTTTTGGGGAACGCTGTCGTTGCCTGGACGATTGGGATGGGAATGCTCGCAGCGTGGCATGCGCCCATACTGTTCGACGCCGCGCTGAACAACGAATACGTCCACATTCTGGAACATCTGTGCTTCATGGTAAGCGCCACGATTTTCTGGTGGCCTATTTTCGGACCGCTGCCGGAATATTGTCTGTCGCCGCTATGGACGCAGCTTTACCTGTTGGGCGGTGCGATGGCCAACAGTCTGATCGGGATCTGGCTGACCTTCGCTCCGGCGGGAATTTATACGCCGTATCTCAATCCGGACGATTCGCTGCACCTGATGGAACTCCTTCGATCGGGATGGGGTATAACGCCGGCTGTCGACCAGGAAGTGGGCGGGCTGCTTATGTGGGTCGGGGCCGGCTTCGTCTTCATCTCGGTCATGGCCGCAGCGATTGTGAGATGGCTCGGAGCGGTCGACACAGGCACCACCTCCGCGGCCGCCCTTTAGGAGAATCGACGGCAATGGCTTCTGAACAACACCGCAAATCGCCAGGCACGCGAGACACGCAGGAATGGGTAGAGCCGCTTCCCGAAAAGGTCCCGGAAGCAACGTTCGCTCCTGCGTTTCTCGCGCTCGGCATAACGTTTTTGCTCTTCGGAATAGTAAGTTCATATGTATTTTCTGCCGCCGGCCTGGCGCTGATGGTCTGGTCGATCAGCAAGTGGATAGGAGAGCTCGTGCGGGGCGATAAGTCAGAGCGAAGTGGGGTCTAGCTGAGGAGTTTCCAACGTGGGCAATGAAGATAATCCAGGGGTAGCAGTTCGCGGCCAGGCTCTGAGCCCCGAGCGCCGCCGCTTCCTCGGGCGGCTCAGCATCGCACTCTCCGCGATCGCCGCCGCCATCGTCGGCATTCCGGTCGTCGGGTTCATCATCGGGCCGCTGATTCAGTCGGAAGAGCCCGTCTGGCGCCAAGTGGGGGCTGTAAGCAATTTCCAGGTCGGGCAGACCGTCAAGGTGAGCTTCGAAGATCCGTCGCCAATGGTATGGGCGGGCGTCACCTCGCTGACGGCCGCCTGGTTACGGCGTCTGGACGCCGAGCGCTTCGTCGCGTTCACAATCAATTGCGCCCATCTCGGCTGTCCGGTGCGTTGGTTGCCAAAGGCTGGGCTTTTCATGTGTCCATGCCACGGCGGGGTCTACTACGCGGACGGAACGGTGGCCGCAGGGCCGCCGCCGCACAGCCTGTTCAAATATCCGGTCCGCGTGCGCGACGGGCAGGTGGAGATTATGGCGAGTGCCGTTCCCATCTATTAGGTAGCCGGGAGCAGAAAGGTGGTTGGGTTCATAAGAAAGATTCTCTCGGATGCCGTTGACGCGTTCGAGGAACGCACCGGTCTGATCAAATTCCTCGGCGGCATCGCTCGTCATCCTGTGCCGCCGGACACGGGGTGGTGGTACGTTTTCGGCAGTGCGGTTCTGGTCTGCTTCATCATACAAGTGGCGACCGGAATCGCGTTGGCTACGCGTTACGTGGCCTCATCTGGATCTGCCTACCAGGTTCTCAATTACATCACTTACAAGGCGGTGCTTGGGAATTTACTGCGGGGCATGCACTTCTTCGGCGCCTCGGCGATGATCCTGCTGGTCGGCATCCACATGATCCAGGTCTTCCTGATGGGCTGTTACAAGTACCCGCGCGAGTTCAACTGGATCACCGGCGTGATGCTGCTTTTCCTGACGGTTGCGATGGGCTTCAGCGGGCAGCTTCTGCGGTGGGACCAAACCGCGGTGTGGGCGACCGTACTCGCGGCCGAGATGATCGGCCGCACACCACTCATCGGCAAGTATCTCGCGCGCTTCCTGCTCGGCGGAAAAACGCTGGGCGGCGCGACGCTGAGTCGTTTCCTGGCCTTCCACGTTTTCTTTCTGCCGGCGGCCATCTTTACGGTCGTCGGGATTCACCTCTACCTGGTAGTGCACGACGGAATCTCGGCACCGCCGGTACGCGGGGAGAAAGTGAACCCAAAGACCTATCGCGCTGGATACGAAAAGCTCCTCGAAGAGAAAGGGGTGCCCTTCTGGCCCGACGTGGCATGGCGCGATGTAGTGGCCGCGTTGGTTGTGGTGGTGACGATCGTGTCCCTCGCGCATTTCGTGGGCCCGCCCGCTTTGAACAATCCGCCTAATCCGAGTCTACTCGCCAACGATCCCCGCCCCGACTGGTATATGCTGTGGTACTTCGCGGTGCTGGCTCTGCTGCCGCGCGGGCTCGAATCCGTGTTCATGGTCCTCGCGCCTCTGGCGGCCTTCGTCTTCCTGCTGCTGGTGCCGGTGGTTTGGAACAAGGGCGAGCGTCATCCCGCCCGCCGGCCCTGGGCTGTGGCGATGGTGATAACAGTAGTGGTGACGATTATCGCCTTCTGGATAGAAGGATCGCGATCGCCGTGGTCTCCCGACTTTGATGCGAAACCGCTGCCCGCAACTCTAGTGCGATCGAATCTTGCGCCGGTGATCAATGGCGCGCAGCTTTTTTATGACAAGGGATGTGAATTCTGCCACACCGTCGACGGGCAGGGCGGTGCGCGGGGTCCGAACTTGACCGACGTTGCGGCGCGGCTGACACTCAACGATATCAAGATCAGGATCCTCAATGGTGGCGGCAATATGCCGTCGTTCGCCGGACTCCTGTCCCGCGAAGATCTGAATGATCTCGTCTCGTTTCTGGAGTCGCGCGTCCGACAACCCACGCAGATATCCGGGGGCACCTCGGTTCCAGTCGCTACTGCATCTGAGCGGATCGCGCGCGCGGCCAACGATCCGGCCCCGCACTTTAGCAAATGAACCGACGTCACATGGTACGTAGGAGCGTCGCGAAGCGGGCGTTCTTAACCTGACCAGAGTATCTGTTGCACTTCGAGCGGCATGTGCACGTCTCGAGATGCGGTCACGATCCACAGTGTGTAGGCGGTTGGCCGACTCGACGATACCTGCCGTGTATAGATAAAAAACCGCCGGCCCATCCATGCGGTGGTTTGGTGAACGTCTGTGTATCTTCTGATAAGAGCCCTTTGTGGCGGGTCCCAGACGGAGCAGTAGAGGCGGTAGCCACTCAACGAGTTTCATTCTAAGCCAAGCGATTCTATTCCTGCCAACATGACATGAAGTGAAAAATCGCACCACCGATCGAACCGTAAAGCTCAAACAGATCGGGAACTCTGTTCCCAGTTCGAGCGAATCGGCAGAGCGGGCACCGCGCGCCGAGACAGTTTAGTGAGCTACGGCCGACCACCACCTGCGCTATGTACTGCTGGTCCGTCGGCAGATCCATAAACGTCGATCGATGCCCTTTAAGGATTGACCTCACCTTGTTGCCGGCCAGCCCCTCGTCGACCGATACCCTCCGGCTTGAGGTCCGCCGTTTTGGTTTCGACTCGCGGTAAGCATCACCTTTTCTATCACTTTTGGAATTATCTGGCGCACACCTTTGTTCGATATCTGGCATACCCCTGGCTCGGGCCATCGAACCTGCGGTCAGACTTGATGGACGCGGACCTTGGGAATCTCGGCAAAATCCTCATCCTGCGTGTAAACCGGAATATCATGCGTGACTGCGGTAGCCGCGATCCACGTGTCCATGATCTTCGGCCGCTTTCCGCGCCGCCGCGCTTCAGCCACCAGCTCCGCAAACGTGCGCGCGACTTCTGAGTCAATCGGCAGCGGCTCGAACGCATTCTGCACCATGGTCAGCGTGCGCAAGCGCCGGGCCCGAACGGCCAAACCCTGCGCCATCAAGACGCCGAGATGGAGCTCCGCCAAGGTTATAACCGAAACGGCTGCCGTATCCGGCAACTCTGCCAAAGGCCGCCCTGTTTCTTTAGCAATAAAGACGGATGTATCCAGGACGCCCCGTTGAGCCAATTCTGCGCCGCCGGCCGTCACAGCTCGTCGATGGTGGCGTCCACCGCCCGAAGATCGCGCTCAAATTTCCGATCCAGAGAGGCCCGGCTCAGGAGCGACAGAACCTCGTCTCGGGGCACGAATGTTCGCCGCCGGCCGCCCACCGGCGCCAGCTCAGCTACTGGCCGGCCGTCAACCGTAATTTGCATGCGCTCGCCCCTTTCGACAGAGCGCAGCACCTGACTTATGCGGTTGCGTAACTCACGTTGAGGAATGGTCTTCATATGCTGTAGCAAATTGGCTACGGACCAAAGATTATGGCAAGTAACCGCAAACCGCAAGCGCCGCACGCAATCATGAGTCCTAGTCGGGTAAACGCCACTAACTTCAGCTATCCCGCATCCCGCGCGGCTTATATCGAAGCCCGCCGCCATCCTGACCTCCACTCGGCCGCGCCCGATCTCGCCGTCCATTACCGCAAATTCTGGAATGAGAACGGCTCGGCTCGTAAGCCGAACTGAACGGACGACAAGTCAGCGATGCCCGTGGCGGCGGCGCTGCGCCACTGAGTCAGAGCGCAGGGGTTCCGAGGCGGCGCGTAAAACGCTAAAAAGGAACCCGAGGGGCCGGAAAATCGACAGCAAGAACGAATACGCGATGCCCAACGGGCCGGGCCGCAACGATTTCGTTGGCGGAAATGGGGACTTGGCGGCCTCCTCCGATTCCGGCGCTGCTCAAGTGTCGCTCCTGTCGCCGGAGCTGTATCTCAATCGCGAACTGACCTGGCTCAGTTTTAACCGCCGCGTATTGGCGGAGGCCGAAGATGAGCGCAATCCCTTGCTGGAAAGACTCAAATTCCTCGCGATCACCGCTGCGAATCTCGATGAATTCTTCATGAAGCGCATCGGCGGCCTGAAGCAACAAGCGGCGAGTGGAGTGCAGGCTCTGACGCTTGACGGCCGCACGCCGCAAATGCAAATCGCCGAATGCCTGGAGGTAATCAGGCAGCAGGAACTGCGCCAGCGCGAGGTCCTGGCATTGCTGTTCGAGCAACTGAAGACTCACGGAATTGCAGTGCGCCGCTACGAGGAATTGTCGACGTCGCAGCAGGTTGCGCTGCGTGAGCACTATTTCACCAATATCTTTCCGCTGGTCACACCGCTGGCGATTGATCCCGCCCATCCATTTCCGTTCGTGTCGAGTTTGTCGCTTAACCTGCTGGTGACGATTCGTCATCCGGCCGACGACCAGCCCGGCGAACCCGCTGCGGGCGAGCTGGACACTGCGCTAGCGCGCATTAAGGTGCCGGTCGGGAGCGGGGTTCCGCGATTCTTGCGGGTGGATGGGGACAACGAGTTCGTGCTGCTGGAACACGTCATTGCGCACAATCTCGACCTCCTGTTTCCGCAACTCGAAATTGCTAAATGCGAGCTGTTCCGCGTCTCGCGCAATGCTAATGCCGAGCGTGACGAGGAGGAGGCCGACGACCTGCTGGCGATGATCGAGACCGAACTGCTCGACCGGCGGATGGCTCCCATCGTGCGGCTCGAGGCGGAGCGCGGAATGGAGCCGGTTCATCGTGGCATGCTGGCGGCCGAGCTGGGGCTGGACGAACGTGCCGACGTCTTCGAGACCGACGGGATGCTGGGGCTGCGCGATCTAATGGAGTTGGCGGAGTTGGAAATTCCGGAACTGCACGATCCGCCGCATCATCCGCTGGATCATCCGCGATTGCCGGAGCATCGCAACATTTTTCATGTTATCCGGGATGCGGGTTCGCTCCTGCTGCGGCATCCATACGACTCCTATGCCACTTCGGTCGAGCGCTTTCTACGCGAGGCCAGCCGCGACCCCAAAGTGCGCGCCGTCAAGATGACGATCTATCGCACTTCTGCCGATGCCCGCTTGCTTGGCTATTTGTGCGAGGCGGCGCGCAACGGCAAGCAGGTGGCGGTAGTGGTCGAGCTGAAGGCCCGCTTCGACGAGGAAGCAAACATCCATTTCGCCAGTTACCTTGAAGATTTCGGTATCCACGTCACTTATGGCGTGCTCGGTCTGAAGACCCACTGCAAGCTGATCCTGGTGGTGCGGCGGGATTACAACGGTCTCCGCCGCTATGCCCATATCGGTACGGGCAACTATCACGCCGGCACGGCGCGTCTCTATGCCGACTTCGGTCTACTCACGGCGGATGAGCGGATCGGCCATGATCTCACTGAGTTGTTTAATTTCCTGACTACTGGTTACCGATCAAAGCGCGCCTATCAGAAAATTCTGCCCGCGCCGTCAATTCTCAAACAGACCCTACTGGAAAAGATTGAAAGAGAAATCGAACTTAAATCGCGCAATCCACGCTACGAGGCCCTGCTGCAGTTCAAGGTGAATGCGTTAGAGGATGGGGACATTACGCGGGCGCTCTATCGCGCGTCGCAGGCTGGCATCAAGGTTGACTTGATCGTGCGCGATAGCTGCCGGCTGCGTCCCCAGCTTCAGCGCTTATCGGAAAATGTCCGGGTTGTGAGCATCGTGGGACGCTTTCTTGAGCACGGACGAATCTATTATTTCCGCAATGGTGGCAACGAGGAATATTTGATCGGGTCGGCTGATGCGATGACGCGTAATCTCGAAAGCCGGGTTGAAGTTCTGGTTCCGGTTGAAGATCCGCAGCTGCGCCAGGAACTTCGCACGGTATTGGATTGCCAGTTGAAGCCCAACCGCGGTCAATGGGAAATGGGTTCGGACGGCAGCTACATCAGAAGCGCGGCCACCGAGAGCTGCCAGCAATACCTGATAGATGTAACGGAGGGCGCCCATCAAAGTCGCCACCGCCGCCACCGCGGCTACGCCCACCGCCCGCTCCGCAACGTCTAGTACTTAGTGACAGGAATTAGCGTTAGAACCTCCTTTTACTGAGTCGGCGAGCGTGAGCAACCGGCAACATGGGTAAGATTTTAATCCGGCAGCATGGGGCACTTTTTCGCGTTTCGGCTTCATGCAGGGGGCGAGTTATCCACAAGTCCACAGCGGGGATTCTCAGAGCAATCGCAGAGGCTGTGGGCCTTTTGGGCAACTCGGTCCCCGGTTTCGAGCTCCAGCGCTCATGGGCCGTCGAGCGCAGGGCTCGAACTTGAGAGTAAGGCCGTCGATGGTACCAAGCTGAACCGGTCCAAAGTACACTCGGCGTTGCCGTCATCATCTTCATGCCAGCAGCTCTGAGTTCGCGCTTCGGCGTCGCGTGCGTAAGGAGTCAGCGGTCCGCGCCGTGCAGAAAACTCAGACCATCGTGCCGCCACGGTCAGAATCTCTTCGTGACCGCGTTGCTGGTTGCCGATTTGGGCAAGTCCACAGTTGGTGCAGGTAGTGCACTCCTTTACAAACCACACAATGTCGGCGAACATTAGGCGAACAGGCATTGTCCAAAATGATTTCGGCATACGTTGAATTGCGCGCGTGCAGTGCTTTCAGCTTTCTCGAAGGTGCCGCCGCTCCGGAGGAACTGGCGGAATCTGCCGCAGTCCTGGGTTATGACGCTATCGCGCTCGGCGACCGTGATGGCGTATACGGCGCACCGCGCTTCTATCAAGCCGCCAGGCAATCCGGGCTGCGGGCGCTGGTCGGTGCTGAGTTGACCCTTGAAGACGCGAGCTTCGGTGACCCGCATGAAATCGGTGTTGAGCCGGCGCGGCTCTATGTGCTGGTGCCGGATCGCGAACGCTACCAGAACCTTTGCCGCCTGATTACCGCATCCAAGCTGCGGATTATCGGACGAAACGCCGACGGCTCGCCGAAATATCCGGCCAAAGGAGAGGGCCGCATCAGCCTTGACGACCTGGAAAGGTTCGGCAATGGGATGATCGCACTTGCCGGCAGCGCGACCAGCCCGCTCACACGCCTGTTGGCGCAGCACAAAGATCCTCGCCAATTATGCGCGCGGCTCGCGAAAATCCTCGGGCCCGATAATTTGTACATCGACCTGCAGCGTCATCTTGATCCGGACGAGGAGCGGCTCAATCGCAAGCTCATCGCGCTCGCCGAGACCTGCCGAATTCCAATTGTTGCGACCAACGGCGTTTGCTTTACACGTGGGACAGGCTTCCCGGCCAAGAATGGGCAATCGGTGCCCGTCAATCAGCGCTCACTACTTGATGTAATGACCTGTATTCGCCTTGGCACCACGCTCGACGAGGCTGGCCGCGCGCTTTGGATCAATAATGAACGGCATCTCAAAGCTCCGGCGGAAATGGCGGAATTGTTCCGTGATTATCCGCAGGCAATCGCGGCGACCCGTGAAATCGCCGGCCGATGCCAGTTCACACTGCAAGATCTCGGCTATCGTTTTCCCGACTACCCGCTGCCGCATGGCGAGACCGCCGACAGCTATCTGCGCGCATTGACGATGGTTGGTGCGCGTCAACGATGGGGTGTTCCCGACGAACGGACTCGCCGGCAATTGGAGCATGAGCTTGGAATCATCGCGAAGCTCAAACTCGCCGGTTATTTCCTGATTGTCTGGGATATCGTCCAGTTCTGCCGTGAAAACCGGATCATGGCGCAGGGGCGCGGCTCGGCCGCCAATTCGGCAGTCTGCTATGCGCTCGGCATCACCGCGGTTGATGCCGTCAAAATGGAGCTTTTGTTCGAACGTTTCCTTTCCGAGGAGCGCGGCGAATGGCCCGACATCGATATTGATCTGCCCAGCGGCGACCAGCGTGAGAAAGCGATCCAGTATGTCTATCGCCGTTATGGTGAGCGTGGCGCGGCGATGACCGCGAACGTGATTACCTACCGGGTGCGCAGCGCCGTGCGCGAAGCCGCCAAAGTTCTGGGCTTCCCCCCGGATCAGGTCGATAGGTTAGCAAAGCTCAGTTACGCCTACGAGTTTCAGGATCAGCACGACGAGTTCACCACACTGCTTCGCAAGGGCGGAGTCGATCCCGACGCGCCTCGGATTCGGATGCTAGCCGAGATCGTACGGCGCTTGCAGGGTTTGCCGCGCCATTTAGGTCAGCACAGCGGAGGGATGGTAATTGGCGGGGGACCGCTCGACGAAATCGTCCCGCTCGAACCGGCGACGATGCCGGGCCGCGTCGTGATTCAATGGGACAAGGACGATTGCGCCGACCTGGGTATCATCAAGATTGACCTGCTCGGCCTCGGGATGCTGGCGGTATTGGAGGAGGCGTTGCCGCTGGTGCGCGAGCATGAGCAAGTCGCGCTCGACTTCGCCCATTTGCCCGCTGACGATCCACAGGTCTACGCGATGTTGCAAAAGGCGGATACCGTCGGCGTCTTTCAGATCGAAAGCCGCGCGCAAATGGCGACATTGCCGCGAATGAAGCCGCGCACGTTTTACGATCTAGTGGTTGAGGTCGCAATCATTCGCCCCGGCCCAATCGTCGGCCGCATGGTCCATCCATTTCTCGACCGCCGTAGTGGCCGCGCCCGCATCTGCTATGACCATCCTTCGCTCGAACCGATTCTGCGCCGCACACTGGGGGTGCCGCTCTTTCAGGAACAGTTGCTGCGGATGGCGATGGCGGTGGCTGGCTTCAGCGCCGGCGAAGCCGAGGAATTGCGCCGCGCGATGGGCTTTAAGCGCTCAGTTGAACGGATGAGCAAGATTGAGCAGCGGCTGCGCGCTGGCATGGCGCAAAATGGCATTCGCGGCGAAGTCGCCGACCGCATCATCCGCTCGATCACCTCGTTCGCCTTGTATGGCTTCCCCGAATCGCATGCCGCGAGTTTCGCTTTGATCGCGTACGCGTCGGCCTATTTGAAATGCCATCATCCGGCTGCTTTTCTGACGGCGATGCTGAACTGCTTCCCGCTTGGCTTCTACCATCCGGCGACACTGGTCAAAGACGCGCAGCGCCATGGCGTCCAGGTGATGCCTATCGACGTGACGTGCTCAGACTGGAAATGCACCATCGAAGCTGACGCGCAGAATTTCCCTCCTAAAGTGGGGCAGGCATCCTTGCCCTACGGCGACGCGCGCTCGAGCACGCCGCCTTTCCCTGATGCGGGAAGTACCCACGAGTGGCCGACCCACTCGCGCGCAGATGAGAGTCCAATTCCTCCCCCTGACCAGGGAAAGCTAGGCGGAGCACAGCGGAGCCAAGCAGACCAGGCGGAACGAAGTGCAGCCGAGCAAACGAGTCCGCGAGGTGCGCATCTCAAGAAGGAGTCTGCCGAACGGCCCGCAAGGGCCTATTGGACGTGCGCATACGGAAAGGGAAGGTGTTCCCAACCTGCCGTTCGCCTGGGGCTGAAATACGTCAATGGCTTGCGCGAAGAAACCGGGCTTCGCGCCGAAAATGAGCGGCGCCGAAGTTCATTTCGCTCAATCGCCGACTTTACCGCGCGCGTCGCACCGAATAAGCGCGAACTCGCCGCAATCGCCTATTCGGGCGCTTTTGCCGCCTTTGGGATGACGCGGCGCGAAGCGCTATGGCAGGCGGCCGCAGTCGAACGCGATCCTAACAGCCTGCTGGCAGGCTCAGAACCTTCGCTCCCGGCCGCTGCTCTGGAGATGCCCTCTCTCCCGTTCTTCGACACGGAGGAGGGTACATTAGGCGAAGCGCAGCGGGACCGAGCAGACCAGGCGGAAAGAAGTGCAGCCGAGCAAACGAGTCCGCGAAGTGCGCATCTCAAGAAGGAGTCTGCCGAACGGCCCGCAAGGGCATATTGGACGTGCGCATACCGAAGGGGAGGGGGTGTAGGGTCGGCCCTCGCCCAATTACCCGCCATGACCGCGATCGAGGAAACTCTCGCAGATTATTCGGCAACCAGCATAACAACTGGACCGCACGTGATGGCGCATCTGCGGCAGTCGCTCAAATCGCGCGGCATTCTAAGCGCAGCCGACTTGGCCGATGCTCCAAATGGATCATGGGCCAAGGCAGCAGGCGTAGTCATCGTGCGGCAGCGCCCGGGCACCGCCAAAGGCTTGCTCTTCCTGACACTCGAGGATGAAACCGGAATAGCTAATGCGATGGTCACACCGGAGTTGTTTCATGCCAACCGCGGTTTGCTGCATCGCGCCCAGATGCTGATCGTCGAAGGTCCGCTGCAAAAGCACGAAGACGTCATCCATGTGCTAGGCCGCCGCTTCACTGAACTGAAGCTCGACAGCCCCATGCCTAAATCCCACGATTTCCATTAACCCTGTTAGTAGGACGGGCGTCCCTGCCTGTCGGCGATCCGCGAACGTCTCCGTTCGCGCTACCGCTAAAACACTTTGGTCATGGCAATGTCGAGCATCCGGTTAGCGTAATCCTTTCCGCTGGTAGGTGGCGGCAGCGGCTTGCCATCCTTTTTGTAAAGCTCGATCATTTCGTCGACGGTCTCGCAGAGTTCTGCAAAGACCGCCTTCTCGTCGTCCCCATGGCAACCGCCGTAGAACAATCCCGGGCAACTGCCGACGAAGCACTGGTCCTCGTCAGACCACTCAACGATCTTCGCGTAGCGAGCGCCGTCTTTCATCCTCGAGATTCCTCGATAGCAGCTCTCACTGCTCCCTCCTGATAAGGTTTTGCGTCGTCACCTGTATTTCCGGAAACAGTGATTGGCTTGCTCACTTTGGGATGCACGAAATTTCGATGATTCCCTTTTCCGCCACGGTTCACAAAACCCGCGGCTTCAAGGTCGCTGATTAGCTCCCGGACTTTTCGTGGCACTCGCCTGCATTCTAGCAGAAGTTCGCAGGGCCTTCTCCCTTGCACCGAGCCACGCGGCGCCTTCTACACCGAGCGGGCATTGATGCAACAAATCTTTTTTGAATAGTAGTTCAGCTTTGACTTTGATGTAGGGCGCACCCTTTTTGTCACCCTCGCGAGGGGCGGGGCCTGCCCTTGTAAGGGCGCGAAAGGTCCCGGAATCCAGGATTCCTCGCGCGACATCTCCTATCTGCTTGCAACCAGCTCGTTGCGACGAGCTTTGCTGACTAATGCGGGCGGGAATGACAGGAGGAAGCATCAATTATAGGAATTGGTGCAAACTGGACCCACTCTGGACTTTTTTCGCTGAGCCTTGAATGGGGCATGGGACAAGAGCGCCGGGAGTGGTGATCGTGCAGCAGCGCCGGCAACGTCGTCCCGTATCCCCCTCCCTTAATTGCTGAGCTTGCTTTGAGGCCACGTTTTGCGTATACGAGATTTTCTTCGGGGGGTGGCACTTTCGCCTTATTTCGTTAAAGGCTAGCTTCTATCAAGTATCGAATAATTGCCTGTGGGAGAGGGAAGCGTGGGGGTTCTGGTTTTCTGCGGAAAGCCAGCTTCAGCGACTGCAGGCTAAGGTTTTATGAATACCCAGGTACAGAAAGCAAAAGCGGAAGGATTTCGCCAGATGCACGACCGCAGCCGTATCCTGGTGCTGCCCAATGCCTGGGATGCGGCCAGCGCGCGAATCTTCGAAGGCGCCGGATTCAGCGCGGTTGCGACCACCAGCGCCGGCGTTTCCTATACCGCAGGTTACCCCGACGGCGAGGCAATTCCGCGCGCGGATATGGTGACGCTCGTGCGATGGATAGCGCGTTCCGTTAGTGTTCCGGTCACCGCTGATATCGAGTCGGGCTTTGGCAGCAGCCCGCGTGAAGTAAGCGAAACAGTTCGCATGGTAATAGACGCAGGCGCCGTCGGCGTTAATCTCGAAGATACCATACACGGCGGCGCACTCAGTACAGGGCACCTGCTATATGATGTGCCGTTGGCGGTCGAGCGGATACGCGCGGCTCGTGCCGCGGCAGAGGCCGCCGGCGTTCCTATCGTGATTAATGGCCGTACCGACGTATATCTGCTCGGAATCGGGGAAAAAGCGTCACGCTTCGAGCACGCGGTACGCCGGCTAAATGCGTATCGTGAAGCAGGCGCGGATTGCCTGTACCCGATCGGTTATCTTGACCCGGCTACAATCGCCGCGCTGGTCAAGGCGATAGACGGACCAGTCAACGTCATCGGCGTGCCGGGGACGCCACCGGTTGCGGAACTTCAGAGGCTCGGGGTCGCGCGTGTCAGCACTGCATCCGGTCCGGCGCGAATTGCGATGACCGCTACGCACCAACTAGCGGCCGAATTCGCTCGCAACGGCACCTTTGATATTTTCGGCGGCGATACGATGAATCATCAGGCTGCGAATGATTTGATGGCGACGAAGCGCTAACGGCCGACTCAGTAATGAAGGCTCGCTTGAAGAAGGTCAGGCTTTGTGGCGATTGCCGCCTGCTGGACCCGCGAGATAATACGGAGTCCAGCCGCGACATCCCTCACCAGGGCTGGCTGCGCCGTGGCGCACGCCACTAGCGAAGGCCGTTTCGATCGCAGCGGTGAGCCAAGGCTGGGCGAACCCGGCCAACGCCCTGAGCGGAGCCGAAGGGAGACGAGTCTGCCAGTTCGACTCACAAGCGGGTCGTTCGTAGGTGCGCATATAAATAGCGCAGTGAAAGAGTTTGAATTCGAGCTGAAACTCCCGGGGCCGCTCGACTTTGCCGCCTCGCTGGAAATTTTCCGCCGTTCCGGCGATGACCTGCTCGATCGCTGGGACGGCAAATGGTTAGTCCGTATAACGACTGATGCAACGGGGGTTCATCCCTACGTATGCCAGGTCGCTGGTGATATCGAGGCGCCGGTGCTGCGCGTGCTGGTTCGCGATGCGGCCGAGCGCGAAGTGGTCGAACGCGCGATCAGAGCCGCCTTTCTGCCGCTTGTGCTTGAGTTTGAGCATCTTTGCACCGCCGACCCGCTAATCGGGCATCTGGCAATCCAGCATCGTGGCTTTCGCCCCGTGCTCCAGGCGGACCTGCTGACGGCCCTGGTCCGATGTATCAGTGCGCAGCAGGTCAATCTGAAATGGGCCGCGACCGTACGCCGCCGGTTGGCGGAAATGTTTGGCCGGGCTCATTCCGTCGGCGAGCACAATGTTTATAGTCTTGACCCCGAGCGCCTCGCCGGGCTGCAAATTGCCGACATCCGCGGACTGCAATTCACCACGCGCAAAGCTGAATACATAATCAATGCCGCTCGCGCGGTTGCGAACGGGGAGCTGAACAGCGCGAACTTGGCTGGATTGCCGGACGAGGAGGTAATCGCCAAAGTCACCGCGATTCGCGGTCTCGGTCCCTGGACTGCCGAATGGATCTTGGCCCGCACTTTAGGGCGGCCACGCTTATCGGCGGGCGACCTTGGCGTGCGCAAAGCGATCGGGATTGCGTATTTCGGCGGAGTGATGGCCACCCCGGAAGAAGTTCGCCAGGCCACCCGCCATTGGGGGCACGCCGCCGCACTCGCGCAAGGGCTATTGCTGCACGCCCAGCACGAAAAGACGCTGCACGCCTACGCCGCGGCCTCGCACCGGATGGTAGTGCCGCCGCAACGGCGCAGGCTCAAGCCGGGGCGAGTAGCTCTCGCCCCGAGATCCGTTACGTAACTATTGCGCGTTCCTGACGAAGTTTGGCTTACGCTTCTCGACGAACGCCTTCACCGCCTCCTCGTGATCTTTGGTCTTGAAGGTCATCATCTCATAGGCCAGCCCGGTATCCATAATCAGGTTGGCCTGTTCTTTTAGCCATTTGTTGACCGCGAGTTTACTCCAGCGAATTGCCCATGTCGGACCGTCCGCTAATTCCTGAGCCAGCTCGCGCGCCTTGCCCATCACCTGCTCGGGCGGGACCGCGTAATTGACCATTCCGATTCTTCCGGCCTCGGCACCGTTGATGAAATTCCCCCGCATGAGAAATTCCTTGGCACGATGCGGGCCGATGAGTAATGGCCAAATGACTGCGCCACCGTCGCCCGCTACCACTCCCACTTTGACGTGGGTATCAGCGAAGCGCGCCTTTTCCGAGACGACCGTGATGTCGCACAAGAGCGCGATCGTCGCGCCGAGACCGACCGCGTCGCCGTTAATCGCGCCGATTATCGGCTGTTCAACGTCGAGCATATTCTCGACCAGCCGCCGCCCGTTGGCCGCCGCGATGGGTCCGCGTCCACGTCCCTTGCCGGTTTTCCCTCCGGGTTGTACCAACGCACCCGACGCCATTCCCTTGACGTCACCTCCGGCGCAGAAGGCGCGGCCGGCACCCGTCAGGATAATGGCGTTAACGTCGTGGTCGGCGCCGAGTTCGATCCAGAGCTGTTCCAGCTCATGATGCATCGGCGCATTGACCGCGTTGAGCGAGTCAGGCCGATTAATCGTCACGGTGGCAACCCGGTCCGCTATTTCGACCTTCAAAAACTCATAATCGCCGTAATCCATCACCATCGATAGTAACCTCCTGTTTTTCACCGAACCATTTAAATTGCGCACCTCGCAGACTCGTTTGCTCGCTGCGGCCGAAGCGGCCTTCGCTAGTGGCATTTAAATTGCGCACCTCCGAACGACCCGCTTGCGGGTCGGAACTGGCAGACTCGTTCCCTTCGGCTGTGCTCAGGGCTTTGGCCGGGTGCGCCCGGCCTTGGCTCATCGCTGCGCTCGAAGCGGCCTTCGCTGATGGCATGCGCCGGCCTCTTCGGCTGTGCTAACGGCTTCCGCCGCTTCCGCTTGGCCTCGGCTCACCCGCGGTCGCGGCTATTTTTACATGTACCGCATACCCCTCAGAATCGAAACGGCTTGCGGCTTGGTCGGATTGGAGCACTTATACAACGTCGCCGTACCGTGTGGCTAACCCTCCGCGAGCGAATGCGCTATGGTGACAGAGCTTGGTGGAGGATCCGCATGGCAGCAGGAATTAGCCGTCTTACTGGCAAAGTGGCGCTCATCACCGGCGCGGCGCAGGGGATCGGCCGCGCTATCGCCACCCGCCTGGCCGAAGAAGGCGCAAAGGTAGGAATCGCAGATATTCAAGAAGATGTCGCGGCAGAAACCGCCGGGGATCTCAAATCGGCCGGGCTTCAAGCCAGGGCGTTAAAGCTCGACGTGACCAGCCTCGACGGTGCGATTGCGGCCGTAGCTACCGTCGAACGCGAATTCGGCCCGGTCGATATCCTGGTTAACAACGCCGGATGGGACAAGCTCGAACCCTTTGTCGAAAGCACGCCAGACACCTGGGAGCGTGTAATCGCGATCAACTTTCGCGGAGTGCTCAATTGCTGCAAAGCGGTTATCCCCGGAATGCAGGCGCGTGGCGGTGGCAAGATCGTTTCGATTTCGTCCGATGCTGGCCGGGTCGGCTCGCTGGGCGAAGCGGTCTATTCCGGTTGCAAAGCTGGGATAATCGCGTTTTCCAAAACCCTGGCGCGCGAACTCGCGCGCAACAAAATTAATGTCAACGTGGTCTGTCCCGGTCCCACCGAGACCGCGTTGCTGCGCGGCGTGATGGACAAACAGCCCAAGGTGATCGAGGCGATGCTCCGTGGTATCCCGATGCGCCGCCTCGGACAACCGCAGGATCTGGCCGGCGCCGTGGCTTTTTTTGCTTCGGCGGACGCCGATTATGCAACCGGCCAGGTGATCAGCATTAGCGGCGGCCTGACGATGGCCGGATAACAAGGAGAATGCCAATGGCGGAACTCGATCTCGAAAAAGCCAAGCAGGTCGCACAAATCGTCGTAGGCGATGTCGGCACGGTCGTCCACGGCGCGCTTTGCTATATCGGCGATCGCACGGGTTTATTCAAGGCGATGGCCGGCGCTGGTCCCCTCACGGTCGAGCAACTTGCCGGTAAGTCCGGCCTCAGCGCACGCTACGTGCGTGAATGGCTGAGTGCAATGGCGACCGCTCATTACGTCGAATATGATGTAGCCGCCAATACCTATTTGCTCACTCCCGAGTACGCGGCTGCTCTGGCGGACGAGGATTCACCATTTTTCATAGGCGGGTATTTCCAGATGGCGCAGGCAGCCGTGACAGTCGCGCCCAAAGTAGCGGAGGCCTTCAAGACCGGCAAAGGCGTCACTCAATCAGAGTACCCGGTCTCGTTCTTTGAAGCGGCAGAGCGCAATTCGCGCACGCGCTACCTGCATAAGCTTCTGCGCAAATGGATTCCCGCGATGCCGCAAGTGGTTGAGCGTTTAAGCGCTGGCGGAACCGCGGCGGACGTAGGATGCGGCGGCGGCCGCGCAGCAATCATGATCGCGCAGGCGTTTCCGGCGGCGCGCCTGTTCGGCTACGACATTCATGCCGAATCGATAGAGCGTGCGCGCCGCAACGCGGAGGCTGAGGGGGTTGCTGACCGGGTCACCTTTGACTCGCTTGACGGCGGTCAACTGCCGGACGCCAAATTCGATTTCGTGTCGACTTTCGACGTGGTTCACGACGCGGTCGATCCAGCGGGGCTGATGTCAGCGATTCGCCGCTCGTTGAAGGACGATGGCACTTACCTGGTGCAGGAGGTGAACGTTTCCGACCGGCTCGAGGAAAATATGAAGCCCCTCGGCAAGATGATCTATTCAGTAAGCACACTCTACTGTATGACCACCTCGCTGGCCCATGGCGGAGCGGGAATCGGTGTGGCGATGGGGGAAACCAAGGCACGCGAACTCGCCTCGGCCGCGGGCTTCAAACACTTCACCCGCTTGCCGATAAAGGACGATTTCGCAGTGCTGTACGAACTGCGCCCGTGACCCGAGGCAGCCGTCTCTGGGTGTGCTGAACGATTTTACGCGCGGCGCCGACTAGGTTCCCCTCTCCCTATCGAGAGAGGGAATCGAACGCGTTGCCCCTCCCCCCAGCAGTATCGCATGGGGGAAGGGCAACGGAGGGTGCTTCAGCCCATTTTTTCCAGCAGGCTTTTCATGTCCTCCGCATGTTCCTCTTCGGTCTTGAGGATATCCTCAATCAGCCTACGGCTGGTCGGATCACTGTCGTCGAGCCATCTGATTATTTCACCATAGGAGTCGACGGCAATTCGTTCCGCAACCAGGTCCTCGCGGATCATCGATATCAGGTCGTTGCCCTCGATGTACTCAGAATGGCTGCGGCTGGCGAGCCCGTCCGGACTGAAATTTGGCTGGCCGTTCAATTGCACGATGCGAGTCGCCACCCAATCGACGTGCTGCTGCTCGTCCTTGGCGTGCTGCAAAAATTCGGCTTTGACCGCTTCGGAGTTGATGCCGATGGCCATGTAGTAGTGGCGCATATAACGAAGGCTGCAGACGATTTCTGTCGCCAGCACGTCGTTCAACACCTGGAGCACCTGATTGCGGTTCGCCTTGTAATTCTCGGTGACCGCACCGTTCAACATATTCTGCCGCGCGCGCTCGCGCAGAAGTTTCACATCAGCGATAAATTCGTTCATGTTTTTTCCTCTCGGATTTTTCTAGCGAGATTCAGTGAGACGGCCTTATCGCGCTCAACAAACGTGCGAGCGGCGGCGCTCGCACCTCAATATAAAGTGTAGCGAACGTCCTTCGGCGACACACTGAAATAGTTGTGGTCACGGCGGCGCGGCGGCGTTGTTGCCAATTCGCGCAATTTCGCTCAATCTTGCTCCAGGGGGGACCGTTTGGTTCGCCAATGCGTATGAAGCGGCTCAAATCCGTACGATACTTTTGTTATGTCCGAATGGTGGTTCTCGCGATGGTTCTGCTGGCTGCGAACGTGATGACGCCGGGCTCAAATGCGCCTGCCCAGGACGAGGATTACCTCGCGACACCAACACCGGCGCCTTGGCAGTCTCCATCCGCCGTGACGATTGCGCAGGGCAGAGCCGACTTCAACCAGCATTGCGCACCGTGCCATTCCGAAAGTGGCAAAGGCAACGGTCCCGAAGTCAAGGTTATTCCCGGGATCAAACCGAAGGACCTGACCACGATTGAGGCTCAGAATGGCGGCGTTTTTCCGTATCGAGAGGTTGAGGATATCATCGACGGACGCAAAATCATTCCGGCGCACAAGCGTTTCGATATGCCGTTCTGGGGCGTGAATTTTCAGCAACAGGGTCAGGAATTTACGGCCGCGAGCGAAGCTAAAGCCAGAAAACGCATCGACGCTATCGTCGATTACATTGCAACTCTCCAGCGCCAGTAGAGTAACTGCGGGTCAGTGCTCCAAGCACGGAACTTCTCTGTCATCTCTATCCTGCTGAGCTGAGCGGTGCGCATAGCTTGACAGGATCAGCCGTCTAACGTGATAAGGGCTGCATGGCATCGTTCAAAGTAGAAAAAATGCTCAATTGGGGCGTAGCGTATTCGCCGGAGATGCAAACCGGCGGCAAGCCCAGGCCCCGATGGGATACGATGCGCGCTCAGGTACGCGAGGCCGAAGAGCTTGGCTACGACGCCGTGGTCGGCGCTGAAACCCAGCACGACCCCTTTCTGGCGATGGCGCTCGCCGCGCAGGAACCGTCTCGGCTTCAACTAGTCACCGGTATTGCGCTCGCCTTCACAAAAAGCCCGGTCGCTACCGCATACATCGCCTGGGACTTGCAGGCGATGAGCGGGGGGCGTTTCGTGCTCGGCCTGGGAACCCAGGTCAAGGGTCATGTCACGCGGCGCTTCGGGATGCCGTGGTCAAAACCGGCCCAGCGGATGAAGGATTACGTGGGCGCGATGCGCGCCTGTTGGAACACCTGGCAAACTGGAGCGCCGTTCGAGTTCCGCAGCGAACATTACAATTTGTCGTTGATGACTCCTAACTTCTCACCGCCGCCTGTAGACCATCCTCATATTCCCGTAATGATTGCGGCGGTGCAGGAACGAATGCTGCAGGTCGCCAGTGAGGTGTGCGACGGTGTGCGCCTGCATGGCATCGTCACTCGGCGTTATCTCGACGAAATCGCTTTTCCGAACCTTAAGAAGGGATTCGCAGAATCGGGCCGTCCCCAAAGCGATTGGGAGAAGTTCGAAATTTCAGGCGGCGGCTTTATTTGCACGGCCCCGGACCGTGACTCCCTTGCTCACGCAATCGACAAGACAAAATCCACGATTGCCTTCTATGGCTCCACCCGATCTTACCGCTCCAGCTTCGAGTTGGGTGGATGGGAAAGTCAGGCGGCGGCACTGCACAAGCTGTCAATTCAACAAAAATGGAGCGAGATGCCGCGCCTGATCAACGAAGAAATGGTGCACGCGTTCGCCGCGGTCGGCACTTATGCGGATATCGCGGCGGTATTGAAAAAGCGCTTCGCCGGAGTGAGTCGAATCGGCTTCGAGATCCCGCTCAGAAACGAGAACGATAAGGGCGTATTAAAGGAAATCATCCAGGACCTGCGTCGCACCTAGGGTCCTCAGCAGCTCCCCGGCTCGGTCCCTTCCTGGTCGCTTGTTCGAAGCGCCGAACAGAATCCTGATCTACGGATGGCCGCGCGTCTACCATGATACGCGGCTTGCTGGACCCGACGTCCTATCTTAAAGTTACCTTCAAATAAGTCTGCGAAAGCATAATTCGGCCAACCTTTGCCGAAATTAGGCAAAGTCAAAGCGGGAGGGACCCACGGTGGTAAGCATTTCGCGGCGGTTGGGAGCTGAATTCATCGGTACGTTCTGGCTAGTCCTTGGCGGGTGCGGGACTGCAGTGTTGGCTGCGGCCTTTCCACACGTGGGCGTAGGACTGGTTGGAGTCGCGTTGGCCTTTGGGCTGACGCTTCTCACGATGGCATATGCTATCGGTCACATCAGTGGATGCCACATCAATCCCGCGGTGACGGTCGGCCTCGCGGCGGGTGGGCGTTTCCCTGCTCGCGACGTGATCCCGTATATCGCTGTACAGGTGCTAGGAGGAATTTTGGCCTCGTCGGTATTGTACGTGATTGCGAGTGGCGCCGCCGGGTTCAGTTTGAGCGCGGGATTCGCCGCCAATGGATACGGCGCACATTCACCCGGCGGATACCCGCTGCTCTCATGCGTTGTCTGTGAAATTACCATGACGGCGATTTTCCTGTTCGTCATTATGGGTGCGACGGACCAACGCGTACCGGTGGGCTTCGCTCCGATTCCGATCGGTCTCGTGCTGACACTGATTCATTTGATTAGCATTCCGGTGACCAACACTTCAGTAAATCCCGCGCGCAGCACCGGACCGGCGCTATTCGTTGGCGGCTGGGCGCTCGCGCAGCTTTGGCTGTTCTGGGTGGCGCCAATTGCGGGCGGTGTGTTGGGCGCTCTAGTTTATCAGTGGTTGGGCTCTGAGGAGCCAATCGTTGCAGTGACACCGGTCGTAGCTCCGACTGGAGTCGGCGATTAATGAGTGGAACTGCGAAGCTTCCTAAAAAAGATTAGGCATCAAGCAGGCCGCGCCGGCGGGCACGGCCCGATGCCGTGTGCCTGACCGCCGGAGCACTATTATAGAAGTCTCGCTGCCTTCATGCCGCTCTACTTGCGATGCTGCATGGCGGAATGTAACCAGACGCGCGCCGAGCGCACCCGACACTGCCGTAATCGGTGAATCAAATCACTCGGCGATTGCGGAGCGAGGCGATTTCAGCGGTGCTCAAGCCGAACTCTTCGGCATAGAAGGCGTCGTTATCCTGGCCGAGTTTTGGTGCGTAAGAATGCGGCATGTTGGGCTCTCCGTTGAAGCGCAACGGCGAGGTAAAAATAGTCAGCGGGCCGAGGTCGGGATGCTCAATCTCGCGCAGCGTGTCGCGTTGATGCAGATGCGGGTCCGTCAGCACTTCCGCTAATTCCTGGACGATGCCGCAGAAGATATCGTTAGCGCTGAGAGTCGCCATCACTTGCTCCCGCGTCATGGTACGAGTCCATTCGCCGATTATCCGGTCGCATTCGTCGCGATTTTTTACGCGCAGGGCGAGCGTCCCAAACCGCGCATCGTCGGCCAGCTCCGGCCGGCCCATTACACGGCACAGCCTCGGCCAGCGTTCATTGTCGGCGGCGAGGATCATGACCCAGCCATCGACGGCCGGATACGCATTGTAAGGTACAATCGCGCTGCCCGACGCGCGGTTGCCGTCGCGCAATTGCCGCAGTCCGATACCATAGGCACCCATGTGAGTAGTCAATGATGGAATGGTGGATTCCTGCAGCGATAATTCGACCATAAGACCCTTGCCAGTACGGTCTCGCTGACGAATCGCGGCGAGCATCCCAGCGCATAGATGGGCCGCGCCCAGAATATCGACGACAGCCGGACCGGCTTTGTACGGCGGCCCGTCGCTGGCGCCGGTCAACGCCATCACGCCGGTATTCGCCTGGACGACCGGATCGAAGGCGGGCAGGTTGCGGTTGGGGCCGCTCAGTCCATAGCCAGTACCCGAGGCATAGATGAGTCGCGGATTTGCTTCGCGCAAACTCTCGTAGCCCAGGCCCAACTTTTCCATTGTGCCGGCGGCGAAATTCTCAACCACCACATCAGCCTTGGCAACCATCCGCTTGAACAGCTTGCAGCCTTCGGGCGTTTTGAGGTTGAGAGTGATCGCGCGCTTGTTGGAATTCATCAGGGCGAACGGAATTCCGAAGGGCTTTCCAGATGACCGATAGAGGGGACGGGCGCCATCGCCTGAATTGGGCGATTCGATCTTGATAACCTCGGCGCCAAGATACGCCAGCAGCATGGTGGCATAAGGGCCGTTGTAATAATGCGTCAGGTCTAGTACGCGCAGATCATCAAGCGGAAGGACGGCATCCGTCATTTGCATTACCTGGAGAGCCGAGCGGAGAACGAGGCGGGCAAAATAGGGGTCGCGGCCATTGTCAGCCGCGACCCTGGATCACTTAATTGATGTTGTACAGATGGGCGGCGTTTTCGAAGACTATTTTCCGCCTTACGTCCTCAGGCACGCCGGCAAAATCACGTTCGACCACTTTGCGCGATTCCGGCCAGGTCGAGTCGGTATGCGGGAAATCAGAGGCCCACATATAGTTGGTTGGACCAAACAGCTTATACGCTGATGGTCCCACCGGGTCGTCCTGGAAAGTGGCAAACATCTGGCGCCGAATATATTCCGACGGCTTCATCGGCAACGGCTCGTTAAGCAGCGAATTGAACTTCTCATAGGCATGGTCGAGCCGGTACATGTAGTGAGGAATCCATCCTACGTCGTTTTCCGCCGAAATGATGATCAGTTTCGGGAAATGCTCCAGCACGCCGCCAAAGATTATCGCGCTGAGCGAGCGCTGAACTTCATGAATCAGGTTGGCGTAAATCTCGCCGACCGAGGCTTTGCTCTTGCCGTCGCCGGCGAAGGCATCGCCGACATTGCTCTCTTTTCCCTTCCCCGTAATCACGTGCAGCGAGAGCGGCATGTGGAGGTCCGATGCGGCCTGCCAAAGTGGATCGTACACGCGGCTTGAATATGGCCGGTCCTCCGGCGGCGACCCCCAGATCATCGCGCCGCGCAAACCCTTTTTCGCGCAATGTTCGAGTTCCTTTATCCCGGCCGGAATATCTTCGAGCGAGACCAGTGCCGTTCCAATCAAACGCTTAGGGTCGTACGAACAGAAGCCCGCCAGCCATTCGTTGTAGACGTGGAAACAGGCGCGCTGCAGGTCGGCATCTTTGAGACCGAACAGCGGCATCCCCAGCGTGGTGTATAGAACCTCCGCTTCGACGCCGTCGACGTCCTGATCCTTGATACGCTCGGCTGGATCCCATCCGCTGGGACGCGCGGCTTCATAGCCTTTCTTCAAATGTTCTTTAAGTTCGGCGCCGCTCTTTCCGATGCCGAAGCCGCCGGCCACGGGAAATGGGTTAATGTCGGGCGCAGTGAACAGCAAGCCCTTGCCGTCCGGGCGCGGAACCACCTTTGGGGCCCGGTCACGGAATTTTTGGTCTAGCCGCTCTTCCCAGAACCCCAGCGGTTCCATCACGTGAGAGTCGGCTGAAATTAATCTCAAGTCCGCCATAAATCCTCCGATGCGCGATGCGCGTTGACAACTATCGCTCTGGCTGATCTATAGCACAGCGGAAGAGAAGGGCGTTATCGGAATGTAGCCCCAAGGAGATAGAGGGCGACGCGGCTATCCTCTCTAATCTAATCCTCCCCCATACCACGCGATGGAAGAGCGGATGCGAAGTCAGGCGAGGATGCCAGCTTTGCGCAATTGCTCGACCTTGTCGCTGGTGTAGCCGAGCAACGACTTCATCACGGCTTCGGTATCGGCGCCCCGAATCGGTGCGGCGGAGCGCACCGCGCAGGGCGTGCCGGACATTTTCCAGGGAATGCCGGCATGTTTGCGCTTGCCGATTTCGGGATGTTCCGGTTCGACCAGAAACCCGCGCTCACGCAAATGTGGATCCTCGGCAAGATCTTTGTTGCTCATTGCGGGGAAGGCAGCAACTCCGGCTGCCTGCAGCATTCGCGTGACCTCCCAACGATCGTGCTGCCTGGTCCAAGCGGTCACGATCTCGTCCAGCGCATCCTCATTCTGTTTGCGGAGCGAGGCTGTTTTGAAACATGGGTCGTCGGCGAGAGAAGGATTTCCCATCACGCGGCAAAGCGCGCGCCATTCTTCTTCAGCGCCCACCGCAATCGACACCCAATTATCGTCGCCCGCCGCCCGATAGCATTCATGCGGTGCCATTACGCAGTCACGGTTGCCCTGCCGCTCAGGCTCGCGCCCTGTCATCTCGTACTGCAGCAGTCCTTCCGGCATCAGCACTAATGCCGTTTCCCATTGGGACTGGTCGATATACTGTCCTTCGCCGGTCAGCGCCCGCTGAGTCAGCGCCGCCATAATCGCGAAAGCACCGAAGATGCCCGCATTCGGATCAGGATATGAAATCCCGATCTCGCTCGGTCCCATCCCGCGATATCCGGTGGTGAAGAACATCCCGGCTGCTGCTGACGCCGGCGGACCATAGCCGATAAAACCCTTGAACGGACCGGTCTGGCCATAGCCGGACATCGAGATCATGATGAGGTCGGGTCTGAAGCGGCGCAATTTGTCGTAGCCGAGACCAAGCTTATGCATGACACCGGCAGCGAAATTGTCGGCGACGATATCGCAATGACGCGCCATTTCGCAGGCTATCTCGATCGCTTCGGGCCGTGCCAGGTTCATCAGGATACTTTTCTTGCCCAGATTGTATTGATTGAAATAGCCTGCGCGATTCGGCCCGGGGATATCGTCAGCAAAGGGCGGAATCAGCCGCGTCACGCAGGCGGGGCGGGCGGTGGTTTCGATCCGGATGACCTCGGCGCCGAGGTGCGCCAGTTGCATCGTGCAAAACGGCCCAGCCCAGGCCCAGGTGAAATCGAGCACGCGAATTCCCGATAGCGGTCCTTCAGCCATTGCTGAGCCTCCGAGAGTTCTCAACTAGCATAATATCTTTAGGTCGCCATTCCATAGTCAAGTAGCATCTAGGCTGGAGAATCATGCGGGCGGCTCGCTGACAGCCTGCCAATCTCTTAGGTTAACCACCACGGAACCACCTTGCCGTCCAGAGGGGTGTGTCGAGGTTCCAGTAGAAAAAGTGCGTGGTTGTCTTATCTTCGTTCTGCCTATCGTGCTGCGATCCTGCTTGGTGTACAGCACGACCAAGTCTCCGCCTGCACCTTCTTGTCCGGAAGCCAGAATGTTCGCTCGACCTCAGAGGAAACTCCCCTGAACTGAGCAACCGGGCGCAGAAGACCGCGTAAGACCCTACATCACCATGCTGAACCGCTTCCAAAGCCAGCCGCTCCTTCAGGAGAAAGCCGGGATCCCGCAACCCTTGAATCTTGAGTCTCATTTAGCGCCTGACAATTTTGGCTGCTATTCCGGTTGCCCCCATCAGCACGCCAACCCCGAGCAGCCCCCAGAAACCTGCCGGGTTTTGTATGCTGGGCAACAACCCTGGCAAAACCCCGCCTAGGCTTATGGCGGCCGTGAACACAATATCAGCAGCGAGATTCCCTTTCTGCTGTTCCCTTAAAACGGCACAGGTCTTATCGGTTTCATTAAAAGCGCTCGCGATACGCAGTCAGCTCGCCGTTTTCGAGATCCAGCCGATCCCCTCGTCAAGCAGCATCTTCACGGCCGCCGGCGACGCCAATTCCTCATCGCTAAGATCGCGCTTCGCTCCAGACCACGACCTGCGTCTCTTGGGTTGTTCGGGCGCAATAACTGGGAGCGAAACCTCAGCGGAGTCTTGATCTTGCTTTGGTCGACCAATATCGCGCCTCTCGGGCCACTCTCTCCTGCACTCGATCAGCAGAATCTGACGATCACTTGCTTTCACCCGTTCGAGCTATGCGGGCGCCAATCGACAGTTTCGCGGGCCGCGCTCAATTCAAACGACACTGGAGTTATGAAGTGCAGTCAGGCGGTCTCGCGGCAGGCCGAGTTCACCGCAGAAGATTTCTTCGTTATGCTCGCCCAGGCGCGGCGCGGAGCGCCGAATCGCCCAATGCGAGTTACCGTACTGTGACGGCATCCCCGGCAATCGCAATTTGCCGAGGCCGGGTTGCTCGAGTTCGACAAAGAAATTGCGCTGGCGCAGGTGCTCACTTTCGTACAGGCTGCGCATCGTGTTAATCGGCGCAAACGGAATCCGATGTTCCTGCGCCGCGCGATACAGGTCTTGCACCTTCCATCCCGCCAGCCATTCAGTCATTAGTGCCTTCAGCGCATCCATATTCTGGGCGCGCGACAGCCGGTCCTTGAATAGCTCCTCGCCAGCCCATTCGGGGTTGCCCATGAAATCGACCAGCCGCTTCCATTGATCTTCCTCGACCGCAAGCACGAAGATCTGGCCGTCAGCACAATCGGCAATGAACCAGGGACCCAGCGCACGGTTGCCAAGGCGCGAGGTCTCGCGCCCGGCATAGGTGTAATGCATCAAGTTCATTTCGAGCATCGCGGCGACCGCTTCCTGCTCGGACACCTCGATAGAGTTACCGGCGTGGCCGGATTTAAGCCTTTGAAAGTACGCGGCCAGTATCGTGATTGCAGCGTTTACGCCTCCTTGGAAATCGCATTGACTGCCAAAGCATTTCAAAGGCGGCAGGTCAGGGTAGGGCGATGCGCCTGGGCTGAGAAAGGACCAACCGGACGCGTTCGACGCCGTCAGTTCGTAGCCTCTATAACTTGCATGTCTGCCGGACTCGCCAAAAATCGAAATCGCCGCGACGATCAGGCGCGGATGGCGGGCGCGTAGTGCGGCGCTCTCCAACCCTGTAGCATCGCGTTCAGAGGGCGGGACGTTATGGACTAGAACGTCGGCACGATTCAGCAACTCAGAAAGCAACTGGCGACCTTCGGCGCGGTTCAAGTCGATAACGACGCCTCGTTTGTTGGCGTTCAGGTAAATGAACATGCCGCTTCCTTCAGAATCCGGCGGCCTGCTTCCTTGCGGGAGGGGATTAGACGTCTGCGGCTCGGGCGAGGCTGCTTCGCGGTCCTGCGGAAACGGGCCGCGTCGGCGTGTCAGGTCACCCTCGGGCGGCTCGACCTTGATCACGTCGGCGCCCAAATCTGCCAGCAGTTTAGCGCCGAACGCAGCCGATACTCCCTGGCCGCATTCGACGATTTTAATCGCCTTGAAAGGTGACGAGGTGTTGTTCTCCACGTGATAATTATCCTGTCCTGTCTCTCGCCCGCTCCCTTGCGGGAGGGCGAGAGTGAGGGTTCGGCACGTTCTACGCCGGCTTTTGCAATTCGCGATCGCGGAGGTCGCGGCGTCGAATCTTACCTGTAACTGTCATCGGGAACTCGTCAATAAATTCAAATTCGCGTGGATACTCGTGCGCAGCGAGCTTTTGCTTGACATGTTGCTGAATTTCCTCAATCAGCTTCTGCGAGGGTTCGTGCCCGGGCAGCAACTTCAGAAACGCCTTGATGCTCTGGCCGCGGCGCTCGTCTGGGACGCCAATCACCGCGCATGAGGCAACCGCGGGATGCTCGATAATCTTGGCTTCGACCTCGGCGGGCCCCACACGATAGCCCGAGGTTTTGATCACGTCGTCATTGCGGCCCTGAAAATACACGTAGCCCTGATCGTCGATATGGCCCATGTCACCGGTCAGGCACCATTCGCCGGCAAACTTGTCGGCCATCGCGGCAGGATTCTTCCAGTATTCCTTCATTACTACCGGGCTATCCCGGCGGATCCCGATCTCGCCAGTTTCACCGGCTTTAACTGGCTGGCCGTCTACTAAAATCGCGACGTCATGCCCCGGATAAGGCTTCCCCAGTGGTTCGAGAATCGGTTTTTCAAGCGCAGAGCAATTGCCGATGAAGTAATTCGCCTCGGTCTGCCCGAAAGCCTGATTGAATTCCACACGCAACTGTTCATGGACCCATCGCGCCAATTCGGGGCTGACCGGCTCGGCGCCGCTGACTACGCATCTCAGGCGCAAGTCGGGGTATTTCTGGCGCGGGTTTTTGACTTCGCGCAGTCCTTTAAGCACGGTCGGTGGATAAAGCCCGATAGTCGCGCCGTATTTTTGCACGAGGTGAAGCATCACATCAGGATCGAACCGCGCCTTGCTGCGGTACGCGAGCACGGGGATGCCATACGGCCAAATCGCCAAAAGGCCGTCGAGCAGGCCGCCTGCCCAGGCCCAATCGGCAGGGCTGTAGTAGAGATCGCCGTCGCGGAGAAAGTTATAGGAATAGTCGATGCCGTTATGACCCAATACGTAGCGTGCGGCGTGCAAGACGCCCTTTGGATCACCGGTGGTGCCCGAGGTGTACATCAGCAGCGCCGCATCCTCGGCCTGGGTCTTCGCCATCGTGAAATCTTCCGATGCCTTGCTGATCAAATCGTCGAAACCTATTTGACCGACAGGCCGAAGCCCATCGCCACCCTTGCCGCCGGCGACGATGACGTGTTTCAAATCCGGAAGCTGGCTCCGGATCGGTTCGATCTTCTCGACGCTCTCGGGTTCCAACATCAGAATCCTGGCCGTGCTATTGGTCAGTCGGTAAAGGAGTGCATCGGGGCCGAAGAGCTTGGAAATGGGCAAGGCAATCGCACCCAACCGGTAGCAACCGATATGCGCGATAGCTGTTTCGGGCCGTTGCGGGAGATGGATCGCGACGACGTCGCCGCGGCGAACGCCGAGTGCGGAGAGTGCGTTGGCAAAGCGGCGGCTCAGGGCGCCGATTTGGCCGAAGGTATATTTTTCGGCATGGCCCTCGTCGTCTTCATAGAAGAGCGCCGGCTTGTCCCGCAGATCGGTATGACGGTCAATGCAATCCACTGCAACGTTATAATCGGCGGGAATTTGCCATCGGTGACGTGCGCGGGCATCGGCAACGTTTTTGGCATCTTTAATAGTCTGTTCGCGAAGGCCAATCACAGCCATGATGATGATTCCTCCAGTGACAAACTGGCGCGGCTCCCAGGCTGGTATTAACTGGCTCAACCTGCCGCACTTTCGTCATCCCTCTTTGATGTTTACCCTAGCGGCAGGGTACTGTTAAACCGTTTGCCGAACTTTTTGAAACGAGGCTGCTGATAGAAGATCCTAACCCCGCCGGCCCTCTCCCCTTGATTGAGGAAGAGGGAGGCAAAGGAAGGAAGCTAGAGAGTGGCGAAAATCTGGGTTTTACAGCATCATCCGGTGGAAAATCTTGGTGAGATTGCGGATTCGCTGGAAGAGGCCGCACTCGCATGGCAATACGTGCGGGTTTTCGACCGCGCTCCGATTCCCACGGATATGAAAGGCGCCGGCGGACTCATCGTGATGGGCGGACCAGAGTCTGTCTACCAGCTCGACCGTTACCCGTATTTACGCGATGAAATCCGACTTATCGAGGGTGCGTTGCGCGACAACAAGCCTATTCTTGGCGTTTGTCTTGGCGCGCAACTGTTAGCCGCCGCATTGGGCGCAACCGTTAAGCGCGGCGAGAGCCGGGAAATCGGATGGTACTCTGTCCGTCTCGCCGACGCAGCCGGCGATGACCGTCTAATGTGCGGGCTGCCCGTTGAGTTCATGGCCGCTCATTGGCATAGCGACGTGTTCGAACTGCCAGACGGCGCAGTCGCGCTTGCCTCCTCGGCAAGGACCCCAGTCCAGGCGTTTCGCTTCGGGGACAAGGCCTACGGTCTGCTGTTTCACGCTGAGATAACCCACGAGAGGCTGGGCAAGCTGGTCAGCGAATTCGGCGAAGACCTGAAGCGCGTCGGCATCGACGGCGATTCATTTGTTGCACATGCACCCGAATATTTGCCTGCGCTAGGAAAGATCGGCAGCACGATTTTCAGCCGCTGGGCCGCCCCGATTCAGGGCACGTGACTGAATTGTAAACCACAGGGAGCATTTGATGACGCCGCGAGTGCACATTCATCTGAAGTCAGCCGACCTGAATGCGAGCCGCGAATTCTACCGGAAATTTCTTGGCGCGGAGCCAGTCAAAGACAAGCCCGATCATGTGAAGTTTCTAGTGCCGTTTGCACCGCTTAACCTTGTGATTTCTCCGGCACGAATGCAGTCCGCCGCCGAGGAACGTGCCGCGGTGAATCATTTGGGAATTGAGGTTTCCTCTGGCGCCGCCGTCCAACAGCATCTGACGCGCGTGAAGCAGGATGGCCTGAAGGTACGAGAGCAGCTAAATGTCAACTGCTGCTATGCGAACCAGTCGAAATTCTGGGTCATCGATCCCGATGGTATCGAATGGGAAGTCTACCACGTCAACTATGACCTGATTGAAAAGCATGGCGGCGGCATCGAAGAGCCAACGTAAAACCTGGTTGACCTCAGCACGGCTCAGGTGACATGAGGTACGACTTTCGGATGGGCGAAGGTGTTCATGATCACGCCGTTGATGGAGTGCTGTTTGGATTTTTGTGAACGCGAAATCAAGTGCAGATATTGTCCATCACTTCGCGCCTGCAAACGAAAGGAATCACTGCTAAAGCCGATTAGCAGTGGCCGAGGCAACCCACGGACGAACTATGGCGATGACCTTTCGACTTGATGAAAGGTGTGATTGTTGCTGACACCGAAACTGCATAAATTCTAGGTCGGCTCAGCGATATGGCCTTGGGGAGGCTTGCAACCGGCTCCGGAAGCGGCGGCTCATTCTGGCTGCGCGTGAATCGTGCCGTTAATCTGCCGGTCTCCCGAATGTCCGCTGCGATCTTGTGACGATGATTGCGACCAATACTCACCCCTTATGTAGCGAATCCGGTTGAGCGGTCGCGACCGTCCACTGCCGGACGCCATCGTGACGAAGCAAAGGCTGCTTAGCCTTTCTGGCCCATTGAGGCACGATCGCATCTCCTCCGACTAATCTGCTTATAAATAGCTAAGCTCTCTTGATTCTACGGATGGCAATTTGGTGGCGGTTGACAGATGCTGACCTGCTCCCCAAAATCCCGTGTATACCCGTAGTAAGCGAAAAGAGCGCCTAGCGTTTAGGTGGAACTTTCGGGCGCTACGCGGCTTAAGGTGGACGAAAAAATGCAGTGCCCAAAATGTGGATTTGATAATCCAGAGTCGTTCGCATTTTGCGGGCGTTGCGGCAGTCCAACTCCTGTATCCAATCGAACCCGGGATGCCACTCCTGCAGCACAACGTGAACGCCGACAACTGACTGTCATGTTCTGTGACCTGGTCGGATCAACCGCGCTCTCCGGTGAGCTCGATCCGGAGGAACTGAGCGATATTACCCGCGAGTATCAGAGGGTCTGCGCGGAAGTGATTGATCGTCACGAAGGCCGCGTTGCTCAGTTCATAGGTGATGGGATTTTAGTTTACTTTGGCTACCCGCTTTCGCATGAAGATGATGCCCAACGCGCAGTCCGAGCCGGTCTTGAGATTATTGCAGCAGTTTCCGAGATGCGCGAACGTTTGGTGAAGCCTCTGCAAATGCGCGTCGCGGCACATACCGGTCTCGCGGTTGTCGGGCAGTTGGGCGGTAAGACCAATCCTGACCCGATGGCGATTTCGGGTGAAACCCCGAACATCGCAGCACGCCTGCAAACTCTCGCTGAGCCTGGCACGCTCGTGATCAGCGCTGCGACGTACCGGTTGGTTGAGGGATTTTTCGTATGTCGTAGCCTTGGCACTCCGGCCCTCAGGGGGGTTGCGGCACCGATCGAAGCATTCAACGTGATCGAGCCGACCGGCATCCATACTCGCTTTGAGAAGGCGGTCGCTTCGGGCCTGACGCACTTCGTGAGCCGCGAGACGGAGGTCGAGCGGTTACTCGATCGGTGGCAGCAAGCAGTAAACGGAAGTGGCCAGGTTGTCATGCTGAGCGGAGAAGCGGGAATAGGGAAGTCCAGACTGGTACGGGTAGCAAGAGAGCTGACTACCAGTGAATCAGTAACGGAACTCGAGTGTCGGTGCTCACCTTATTATCAGAACAGTGCGCTTTATCCTGCAGTAGATTTTTTGCAGCGGATGATGGGCTTTGGCCGCCATGACGATGCCGACAAGAAAATAGCGAAATTGGAGGAGGCCTTGGAAGAATTCGGCTTTAGTTTGCCACAAACTATGCCGCTGTTCATTGGCCTCCTGTCGCTCCCGGCCAACGATCGTTATCCGCCGTTGCCCGTCAATTCACAGCGCCAAAAGCAAAAGACCTTTGAGGCAGTCATCGAATGGCTTACGCGGAGTGCTGAGCGGGCGCCGACCAGGCTGGTGGTAGAGGATCTTCACTGGGCCGACCCTTCTACGTTGGAGTTGATTGAACTCTTAATAGAGAGGGTGTCCGCCACTCGTTTGTTGCTGATCCTCGTGTTCCGTCCAGAATTCGTGCCGCCATGGCCATCACGGCCTCACGTAAGCGACATAAATCTTGGCCGCTTATCGAGCAGGGCGGCCGACCTAATGATCCGGTCTGTCGCAGGTGGCAAGCAGCTTCCGACCGAGTTGGCGGCTGAGATCACCGGGAAAACCGAGGGCGTGCCGCTGTTCGTGGAAGAGCTGACGCAGATGGTGCTTGAATCGGGCCTGGTGCACGAGCAGGACGATCGCTACGTGCTGACCAACGCATTGCCATCGCTGGCGATTCCGTCAACGCTTTATGATTCGTTAATGGCCCGCCTCGATCGGCTTGGCACTGCGAAAGAGGTGGCACAGTTAGCGGCAACAATCGGAAGGGAATTCTCCTATGAGTTGCTTCGGGCGATATCACCACACGAGGAAACAAAGCTGACAGGTGCACTCAACCGGCTGGTCGATGCCGAATTGCTCGATCAGAATCTTTTCCAGAACCAGCTTCGATACAGCTTCAGGCACGCATTGATTCGTGATGCCGCATATGAGTCCTTGCTTCGTAGTCAACGGCGACAGTATCACCGCAGGGTCGCTATCGCGTTGCAAGAGCGATTTGGCGAGATTGTCGAAGCCCGACCGGAACTGCTGGCAAATCATTTGACCGAGGCTGGGATGATCGAAGAGGCAATTCCTCATTGGCAGAAAGCAGGACAAAGGGCGCTGGAAAAATCGGCGAACAAAGAGGCGATTCGGCATCTGAATAAAGGACTTGAACAACTCAGTATGCTGCCCGAAACTCATCAGCGCCTTCAGCAGGAATTGATGCTGCGGATCGCACTCGGGACAGCCCTAATGGTTACCAAAGGATTCGCCTCGCCGGAGGCGCAGAGCGTCTATGCACGCGCGGGGAAGCTAGCCCACCAAGTGGGTGAGGGTTCGCTCGTGTTCAACGTGTTTTGGGCGCTGTGGGTATTTCACCAGGCGCGCGGCGAGCATCGTAAAGCGCGCGAGGCGGCGGCGAAGTGTCTGCGCCTTGCGCAGAACGCGGCCGATGCGGGCTTACTTCTCCAGGCATATCACGCCCTTGGCGTCTCACTCCTGCTGCTAGGCGAGTTTACCCAAGGTCTGGAGCACCTCGAGCAAGGTGCTGTCATCTATGATCCCCATCGGGATGGTGCTTTGGCTTATATTTACGGCCAGGACTCGGGAGTAGCTTGCGTATCCTATCAAGGTTGGGCTCTCTGGTTCCTTGGTTATCCCGATAGGGCCAGAAAGCAGATCAGCGAAGCTCTCGCTCTTGCTGATCAGTTGTCTCATCCGGTCAGCAGTGCGGCTGCCGCCAACATCGCCTCGTGGGTTTACCAACTTCTTCGCGAGCGAGAGGCCGCGCAGGCGCAGGCCGAAAAGGCCGTTGCATTATCGACGGAACATGATTTCGAATTCTGGCGGGCGGTGGGGATGATTGGCAGGGCCTGGGCAACAACTGAGCAGGGTCTTTTAGCAGACGGCATTGCGCAACTACGGGCAGGACTGAGCGCCGTTCGTTCTACCGGCGCCGAGGTGCTGATGCCGTATTTTTTGACCTTGCTAGCTCAAGCACATGCTAGCGCCGGACTAGTGGGGGAAGGCCTCAGCATACTCGACCAATCGCAGGTGGCCCTCGACGACAGCGGGGAGCGTTGGTGGCAGGCGGAACTGTGCCGCCTTAAAGGAGAACTGTTGCTGCGGGGGTCCGGCCTGGCGGCTGAGAATGAAGATCGAGCGGAAGAATATTTCCGTCGCGCGCATACCATCGCTAAGGGCCAGCGTGCGAAGTCGCTGGAGTTACGAGCTTCAATGAGCCTGGGCCGTCTATGGTACAGACAGCGCAGGAATTCTGAAGCGCGCCAAATTCTCGGCGAGACTTACGAATGGTTCACCGAAGGCTTTGACACAGCGGACCTCCGAGAAGCTAAGGGGTTGCTCGAGCAATTGTCGTGAAGTTGTAACTAAACGATGATCATTGTCGTTGGCCCAGGACTTCCCGAGGAGAAATAAACTCATGGACGAGAGCCGAAACCAAAGAGACGTGCTTGTCAGGAGCGTGCATGAATTCCTGAGTTCCCTAACCACTCACGACAATAGCCTGTCGAGGAGGTTCGCCGAGGCTGTCGACGCCTTTAACGCGGAGAAGTGGCAGGCGGTTGGCGACCTGCTTGACGATAACGTAGTACTCACTACTCTAGACCACCCAGCCACGATTAGGGGAAAGGACGCCGTCGTAAAATTTCTGAAAAAGAAGATCGCTAACGATCAACCCGTCCTTTCCCCGATTGAAGTGAATGCCAACTCCACCACGGGGGCCGTTAAGGGCACAGCGTTTTGGACTGATCGGGACAATAACGTAACCACGCATCGCAAAATCACCTACCAGTTCATTTTTAGTTGGCACGACAATGCTAAACAGTGGTTCGTTCTCAATCTCTCGGGTTCGCCCGACTAGACAGCCAGAACAGATCGCAATGCATTGAGGCTATTTGAACGAGGACTTGCGATGGATCACTATAATCGCTGTTCCTACGTCTCATGAGGAAGCCCTAGCAACCTTTGCCAATCCAATTGACCTCTATGTCTACCCTCCAGGAAGTCTCAGACTTCTACGAGCAAAAGACGCAGGCTGTTCTGCGCCGATTCGGACCCGGGCCACGTGTCCACTATCGCACCGGCTTTGTCGATGGCGCGGTGGAAACCACTACGATCTCCGAACTACGCAGTCAGCTTGTCCAAGGCCAGGAGCGCGTGCTGCACCACGCCGGCGAATTATGGGAGCTGCGCCGCATTACATTCCGCGACGTTTTAGATGCCGGCTGCGGGCTGGGTGGTGGTGCGATCTTTTGGGCGCAGCAGTTCGGCGCCCACGTCACCGCCGCAACCATCGTCCCTTCGCACGTAGAGCTGGTCCGCAAGTTTGCTACTCAAGGAGGAGTAGAGCGACTGGTACGGCCGATACTCTGTGATGCGCTGACCGTTCCCGGTGAGAACTGCTTCGATGCCGCGCTCGCCCTCGACAGCTCCGATACCTTTCCGCGAGCGCCATGGTTTCGCAGGCTCGCCGATTTGCTAAGGCCGCACGGCCACATCTTCATCTACGATTGCTTTCTCGAGAACTGCGAATACGCCGATCCGATAAATCGCCATTGGTGTTCACAGATCGGAACGTTCGACGAATACACCGGCGCCGCGCGAGAAGCAGGGTTTCGATTGGAACACTTCGAAGATGTCTCTCATCGCACGCGTGAATTCTGGACGCTGACCATCGCGCTCTATGAGGCGGAGAAGCGCGAGGGAATATTAAGCCCATGGGAACGAACCAGATTCGAGGAGGCGCTTGAAGTGCACGCTCTGATGCGGCGGGGCCTTTATGACGGTGGTCTTCGCTATGCTTTGGTGAGTTTCGTCAAGGACTGAGCTAACCTGGGCCTGCAGAAAGATGTTCGTTTACCAGCGCCTTCAAGTGGAGAGAACCAAACCGATTGCGTTTGTCAGTTCCAAGAAGATGGGACGGACGAATCATCGCGCTATTCTTTTGACCTGCTGAACGGTCCATTGTTTCACCCGGGAGTGGGCAAATCTGCAGATCGGGTGAGGGCCAGAGGCTTTAGGGGTGCCGCAAGAAAGCAAAGGCCGTGCTCCAAATGTGAGCTGCGGAAAATTGCTCAGTTGATTTACCCGCCAGAGAATCGAGTATTTACCCGAACCAGCTTAAGGAGGCATGGACAATGGCGCCAGACCAGAGCCTGTTGGATACTTTTGAGAAAATCTACCAATACTTTGACCGCCGCGACTTCACCGAACAAAGTTGGGCGCAGATGATGGATCCGGTGCTTGACGACAATGTAAAAATGAAAAGACTCGATGATGATGGTTACCACGAGGGTAAGGCGGCGATACAGGCATATTTCGTTCACGGTAACGGGAAAAAAGATTTAGCTTCTTGGACCATCAGGAACAGAGACTTCCAAGTAGTAGGTGGAATTGGGTTTGTCTCGGGAGCTGCTGACTTCGTGGACACGACCACGACGAGCCCGCCCTCGCGTCCTCGTTCCATTGCGTATTCGTTTGCCTTCTCTAAGGGGACAGGCGTGTGGAAGGCAATACACTTGTGGGGAAGATATGTGTGAAAGGACAAGGTCTCCAAATAGAACCGGGTCAGTTGCACCTTGGCGGAGGGGAACACGCGTTCTATATCTCCCACATGCCGCGCCCTGACTAACAGAAAGTGAGGATTCTCCTTTGATTGCACGATCGAGAGAAATGAATCCCACAAGTAGACCCACATGCCGTAACCTTAATCATGACCGGAGAAGCAAAATTGGGTTCCAACAGGAGGGCGAGCTATGTGTGCACACTCATTGCCGACGGGGTGAAGCGCACGGGCATGTGCTTGATGCCGGCGACGAAGTTGGAGCGGAGGCGCTCGGGCTGCCCATCCAATTCCAGGTCCGGCATCCGCCGCATCACTTGCTCGATCATTACACGCATTTCGAGCCGCGCCAGATGTGCGCCGATGCAGAAATGCTCGCCGTGCCCGAACGCCAGATGATCGTTGGGAGTGCGCGTAATGTCGAATCGGCGGGGGTCCGGGAACACCTCTTCGTCCCGGTTGACCGAGGCGTTCCAGACCACGACTTTGTCGCCCTCTCGAATTTTCACGCCGCGTAATTCCCCGTCCTTGAGCGCGGTGCGCAGAATATGCGTTACCGGAGTGGTCCAGCGCAGGAATTCTTCGATCGCGGTTGGCATTACGCCCGGCTCGCCTGCCAGCTTCGCACATTCGGCCGGGTGATTGACCAGCGCCAGCATCCCGCCGCTGATTGCGTTACGGGTGGTTTCCTGACCGCCGATGATCAGCAGGAAGGCGTTGAATAAAATTTCCAGGTCGGTGAGTTTGGCCCCTTCGACCTCACCGATGGTGAAGGCGGTGATCAGGTCTTTGCCCGGACGTTTGCGGCGTTCGTCAATCAGCTTGGCGAAATAGCCAAAGAATTCGGCCTGAGCGTTTCGTCCCGTTTCCATCGGACTGCGGCCCTGGTTGTATTCAGGATCCTGCGAGCCGATTGCGGCGTTGCCCAACGAATACATCAGGTCGCGGTATTCGGCAGGTATGCCGAGCATTTCGCAAATCGCGGCGGTTGGCACTTTGGCGGCAACGTCGACCACAAAGTCGCATTCGCCGCGCTCGATTATGGCGTCGAGAATTTCATCGCAGATGCGTCGGACTTCGGGCTCGTAAGCGGCTATCGCGCGCGGGGTAAAGCGAGGGCTCACGACGTGGCGAATGCGGTGGTGACGGGGCGGATCGGTCAGGATCATCATCATTCCCGAGCCCACCTGCTCCGGCATCACATTGTCGAAGGTCAGCGAAATGCCCCGTTCGGAGCTATACGTTTGCGGATCATGGTAGACACGCAGTGCGTCATGATATCGAGTCACCGCCCAAAACCCTCGGCCGTTTTGGCGTTCGTGCCAATACAGCGGCGCCTCGCGCCGCAGCAGCGCAAAGGCCTCGTGCGGATCGCCGTTTACGAACAGGTCGAGATCGAGCAGATTGATTTCGCTGAGTTTCATGGCCGCCCCCGGAAAAGGAAAACAGTGGAGCAGAATTGAGCAGCGAGCACAAAAGCACCTGCCTGCACCCGCATCGTGCTCGACCTGGCAGTTTCGGCTACAACCTTCGGCGACTGATAGTCAATTGTCTTCAAGCAATGAGAGCGCCTGTTTGGGACAAACCCGCACCGCCTTCATCACCCGTTCACGCGCCGATTCGGGTGGATGTTCATTCAGCAGGTACAGCTTGTCGTCATCACGGACTTCGAATACATCGGGAGCAACCTGCATGCAACGCGCATTGCTCTCGCAGCGGTTATAATCGACCACGATCTTCGTAGGCGTATCTCCCCGCAGGATTTTGCCTTCGATTCTAGGCCAAAGTTCAGGGCGCGGCCAGCGGGCAACTGTTCGTAGAATCGGGCTAAGGTGGCGAGTCAGGAGCAGTCTAAACGATAATCTCTTTATCTGGGGTGGTCACCTGAAACGATTCATAACTCTCATTGCTATCGTAGAGTTTCAACGTTTGGTTATCTGTGAACCGAATCTCAAGGATCTTGCCAGCCTTACTTAAGGCCGAGGCCACCTTGTTTCCGAGCAGAGATACCAAACCAGCCGCCTTTTCGGGTAACGGGGATACCGAGCGCAGATTACTTGCAACCGGAGCGTAGTCAAAATCACATTCAATATTTATCGACACTTCGCCATCGAATTTCACCGACACCTGGTGAAGTCCGATACATACCTGTAAGACTTCTCGGCCAACAAGAAACGACCATTCAGCACTGTCTGGTACACCGTACACGCACGACACCCCTGTTATTCCGGGCGGCAGCGGAATATGAGTCTCCGCCGGAGGCCCCGGCCGTCCACTAGCCGGGTTTATCGGCTGACCATACTGATTATGCTGCCTCCAATAACGATTCGGGTAGCGTTCCGTCGGGGGCATTACCCGAATCGTATTTGCATTTCCCCTTGTACCCGGTCGCCGGTAGATGGTGCCTCCCCTCGTAGCTTGCTCAGCAATGTAACCCTTTGGAATTGTAGGCCGTGATGGAGGATTTGCAGCCACTTGGGAGTTTTGCTCGGCAGGCGGAACCAATCTTACGTCGCTAATTCGAGGCAGCGATCTCAAGCTGGCGGCAGGATCAATTCCAGAAAGCGCATTGTCAGTTCGTAGGTTAATCCCCAGATTACCTGGCGCTGATAAAGGATGGCCGGACGATGAGAGGTCGCGCCGTTGCGGTGCCATCGGTGGGCGCCGCGATGGCGCGGATCGGCCAATGCGCTTAAGGGCACCTCGAAAATCTCGGCAACTTCCTTCGGATCCGGGCGTAATTCAGGCGAGCCGCGCACCATTCCGACAAATGGCGTAACCATGATGTCGGTGCTATGGGTGCGGCGGCCCTCGAAGCAGCCGAGAACGTCTACTGCCTGCGGCTCAATTCCGACCTCCTCATAAGCCTCGCGCAGAGCAGCCGCCAACAAGTGCGGGTCGCGCCGGTCGAATCGGCCACCGGGGAAGGCAACCTCGCCGCGATGGCTGGCGAGGCGGTCGGATCGGCGTGTATAGAGCACGTGCAGTTCGCCCTCGCGGCGCAATAGCGGCACCAGCACTGCTGCGGCCTTCAGTTCGGTGCCGGGCTGCGGCCGTTCAACTGCGTCCGCACGCTGAAGCCTCAACCGCAAACGTTCGAGATGATCGCCGATGTCCAGGTGCTTTGCCGATTCATTCATGTTGGTTAGATGATCGTTGCGCCTGAGATTTCGCGCAAGGGTCGCGCAAAATTCCTTGTGGCGCCGTGATAAGATCCGGGCCGTTAACACCAGGCGGAGCGGAGCTGAACACGCTAGTGGAGCGAAGCGAAACGAGTGAGCCGAAGCCCTGAGCGGAGCCGAAGGGAAACGAGTCTGCCCGATCGGCGCACAGCGCCGTTTGGAGTGCGTTACCGGGAAGGAGTCTGCGACGTGCAAATAATGGGTGAATGATCACGAAGATGCGATACCTTATCGGCCGCTATCACGAGATCGTGCTCAAGGGGCGCAACCGCTGGCGCTTCGTGGAGCAACTCAAGCAAAACCTGCGCGCAGTGTTCGCCGATTTCCGTTTCGGTGCGATGCGGAGCGAAGGGCCCCGGATAATCGTTCAGCTCCCGGCCGAAATCAGCGACCAGGTTGCCGCCGAACGCGCGGCGCTGATCTTTGGCCTACAAAATTTCTCAATCAGCTATGCGGTAGGGCTCGATATCGAAACGATTAAACGTCAGGCGGTTGCCACCGCGGCTGATGCGCTGGCTAAAGCCAGGGCAACCACTTTTCGTGTGTCGGCCAGACGCGCGGAAAAGCGCTTCGCGCTGGATTCGATGGAAATCGATCGGTTGGTCGGTGCGGAAGTTGGCGCCGCGCTTGGGCTCAAAGTAGACTTGGAGAATCCCGGCTTGACCATATCAATCGAAATCCTGCCCGATGCGGCTTACGTGTCAGCCGGCAAAATTCCGGGCGGGGGCGGCTTGCCAGTCGGAATCACCGGGCGCGGCCTGGTCTTGCTGTCGGGGGGCATCGATTCGCCGGTAGCTGCCTACCGTATGATGCGGCGCGGGATGCGGGTGGATTTCGTCCATTTCCATAGTCATCCGCTGGTCTCCACGGCCAGCCGCGAGAAGGCGGCGGAACTTGCCTCTCACCTGACGCGCTACGAAGCGCGCTCGGCCCTGATGCTGGTCCCATTCGCCGGTGCGCAACGCGAGATCGTCGCCCGGGCACCGCGTCCGCTGCGGGTGGTGCTCTATCGCCGCGTCATGATGAGAATCGCGAGCGCTCTGGCGCGCAAGACCGGCGCGCAAGTGCTGGTCACCGGGGAGAGTCTCGGCCAGGTCGCCTCGCAGACACTGGAAAATATGATGGTAATCGAGCAAGCGGCGGCGCGCCCGATCCTGCGGCCATTGATAGGAATGGACAAAAACGAAATTATCAATGAGGCCCGCCTGCTGGGAACGTTCGACACCTCGATCCTTCCCGATCAGGATTGCTGCTCGCTGTTTGTGCCAGCCCACCCGGAAACTCACGCGCGTTCAGAACAAATCGTCCAGGCCGAAGCGATGCTCGATGTCGAGCAGATGGTCGAGGATGCGGTGAGGCGGACCGAGATTGCCCACTACTCGTTCCCGCTGCCCGATGAAGCTGCCTAGCATCGAATTCAAACTGCCGTCCAGTCTGTCACAATCCGGCCGATAGCATCGCAATATCGAGTAACAGAGTTAGGATCGTCACTGGCAGGCCGACTCGGAGATATTCACCGAAACTGATCTCGATGTGCTGCTTATGCGCCTCTTCCAGGACGATAAGGTTGGCGATCGATCCCAGCACGGTGAGATTGCCGGCCAGGGTGCTTGCGCTGGCGATGACCAGCGCCGACTCCTGGTTTTCAAATGAACGATACAGCGGCCGAATCAGCATTACCGCCGGCACGTTGCTGACCATGTTGCTCAGTGCCGCCATCACAACTGTCAGAACCACAGGATGAGCGAGATTCTGTGCCCCAACGATTTTGAGGACTTGGTTCTGAAATCCGGTCGTTTCGACTCCCGCCACCACGACGAACAATCCGGCGAACATCAGCAGCAGTGTCCAATCGATCAGGTGGTAAACCCGTTCCGGCTTGATACGCCTGGTGAAGAGCGCCAGGGCCCCTGCCGCCAAAGCGACCATGTCGGTGGGATAGCCTGAGATAAAGCCAAACAAAGTGCCGAGCGCGATTGCAGCCGACTTCCACATCAGCAGGCGCGGCCTATGCGGCCTGCGCAAAGTTCGGGTGGAGGGTGTGCCCCGGATTGGCCCGAGTTGGTGACGATAGATGTAAGCGATAGTCGCGAAATCGACTATCAGACCCACCAGCGCGATCGGCGACAGGCGCAAGGCGAAGGCGCCATACGTCAGATGTGCATAACCGGCCACGATCATGTTCTGCGGATTGCCGGTGATGGTCGCCGTGCTGCCGATGTTGCTCGCGGTCGCCAACGCGAGCAGAAATGGCTCTGGCCGCGCCCGGAGCATCTGTGCCGCTTCAATCAGAATCGGCGCCAAGGCAAGGCATACCACGTCGTTTATAAAAAAAGCGGCCAGCACACCCGCCCCGGCGACGGTTAACGCCAGCAGGCCAAAACCCGACCGCGCGCGGATGAGCAGAGAGCGTGCCGCGAGCGTGAATGCACCCGAAAGGCGGAGATTCGCCACCACGATCATCATCCCCAGCAAAAGGGCCAGGGTCGAAAAGTCGATCGCATCCAGTGCTTGCTGTCGATCGACGGCTCCGATAACGCTCATGGCGACCGCGCCGGCCAGTGCAGCACCCGCGCGGTCGAGCCTCAGCGGAGGCAATTTGCCCGTAGCGATTGCGAAATAGGTTAACGCGAAAACAGTGAGCGCAAGCAGCTTGTGAAGTGGCATCGGCGGGAGTCATCATCAGGAGCCGGCTCGGAAGCGTCAAGAGCAGCGAAATGAAAGCAGATGAGCTATGAAGAAATGGCGGAGGAGACAATAAAGTTACGGGAGGATTGGAAATGAAAAATCCGCTGCAGATTGCCGAACTCGATCACGTCGTTCTGCGATGCCGTGACCAGAACCGGATGCTCGACTTCTACACGCGAGTGCTTGGTCTCAACGAAGAACGGCGCATCGCGCAGATTGGTCTGGTTCAACTTCGTGCCGGCGCCAGCATGATCGATCTTGTGCCTGCGGCAGAGCCACGAATTGAGAGTGGTACTAATGTCGATCATTTCTGTCTGGGGATAGAGACCGACGATCTTCGCTCCGCGATGAATTACCTCCGCACGAACTCAGTCGAAGTTATTGGTGAGCCGGCCATGCGCTATGGGGCTCGCGGCATGGGCAATTCAATTTACGTGCGCGACCCTGAAGGCAACGTCATTGAACTCAAACAAATGCCGCGCCATGGGGAGAAGAGAGAAGGGGAGTGAGAAAAGAGGGGAGACGCGGAGCTATCGGGAACCAAGCAACGAGCAGCGCGCAGACACTATCATGGCTGCTGGTCGTGTTTCTCATTTCTGTTCCTTCATTGCTCCTCTCCGGCTGCTTCAGACGCTCGCCGCTTGGCACTGCCGAGCGCTATGTCGAAAGTCTACAGCAATTCAATTACGCGCAATGCTATAGCCTGTTATCCACTCAAGATCGCGCCGATCGTTCCTTGCACCAATTTCTCACCGAGATTCCGCTCGCGCCCGACGTTAGCCCAATATGGTTCCGGCCAATTCTGCACGTCATGCACTTTGACCTCGGCGATGAGCATCGCAACCCCGACGGAGTTAGCGCTTATGTTCCGGTCCGAATCACCACGCTCGACCTGGCATTATGGGAGCGCACGCTCGATGCAAACGCGGGGAGTGATGGCTCTCCGAGCCAGCTCGCCCAGCGTTCGCTTGCGACCGGAGCGTATCCCACGATCACCTATGTCGATAAGATTTTCCTGGTCAAGGATTATCATCATTGGCGCATAATGGCAGGTTTTGCGGCGCGTGATCGTGTACTTGACCGGCATCGCCAGGCAATGCGCAATTTTTACAAGGGACGGCTGGATGATGCGACAGCGCAACTGCAGTCGATGATTGCCGAGCTGGAGCAGTTGCCGGGAACCGGCAATCTCGGCGTCGCGGTGCGTCTCCGGGCCGAATTGGCCGAAGCAGGCAAAGTCAGGTCGGAAATGCCGGTAGCCACCTCATACGGCGGCGCAAAGCTCAAGCTCAACGGGGTCGCAATGCGCATGGCAGAGGAGCGTGTACCAGCGATTTTCGGCGACATCACCAATGCCGGCGGTAGGGCGATCGATGAGTTAAGCCTGGCCGTAACCTGGTATCAGGGCCGTGGCAAGAACCTCAAAGCTGTGCAACGCGAGGAGCATTCGATTGTCATCACCCCGATCGAGTTCACGGATTTCAGCCGCCGGGCGATTCCGTTCCTGCCTGGCGAAAAACGCCAGTTCGGTTTCATTCTCAGTGCGCCGCCTGAGGTGCAACAGAACGCAACTCCCTACGTCACCGTCGCCTCGCTCGCTTTCACGCAAATTCCGGCGCCGCTGCCCAAGCTGGACGAGGCCGAAGCGGCGCATTCCGCCGATAAGCCGGTCCGCGCCGCGGCCTCACCTGCCGCTTCAGCCGCACCGTCGAGCGCTCCATCTCTGGTCGTGGCCCGCCCGGAGCCAGGGACGTTGCCCGATGACGATCATCATTGATCGCTCACGCCAGCCAGACGAAGCGCTTACAATAGCCACTTGTCAATTCGAGTCACGATAGCTGTGCCGACGCACAACCGGTCTCAGCTTCTGCCAGCAACGTTGGCGAGCATCGCCGCGCTGCACTTGCCGGCTGGGATGGAAGCGGAATGCGTCGTGGTCGACAATCGTTCAACCGACGATACCAAAGCCGTCGTCGCGGGATTCGCCAACCATTCCGCCGTACCCACGCGATACGTCTATGAGAACGGTGCGGGTTCGAGCTGCGCGCGCAATCGCGCCATCAAAGAGGCCCGTGGCGATTTCATCCTGTTCATCGATGATGATGCGTTGGCCGAACCGGACTGGGCCGCCGAGATGCTGGCCGAAATTGAGCGCCGTCAACTCGATGTTGCTTGCGGGATGGTGTTGCCACGATGGAGCCGAGAACCGCCGCGCTGGCTCGGACCAAGCCTGTATGTGCGTTTGGCAGTGCACGATCCGGCGAGAATGGCTTTCGCTTCGCGCACCGAATGCGAGACGATTCACAATTATTTCAGTGCGAACGCGGGCTTCCGGCGGCGAACGTTTGAGAAATTCGGTAATTTTCGGCGGGACCTGGGCGTCGTGGGAAGCAACCCAATGTCAGGCGAGGACACCGAGCTATTTAGCCGTATAATGGCCAGTGGCGGCGCGGTGGGTTTCGCGCAATGCGCCCGCGTTCATCATATAATCCCGACTGAGCGGATGCGGCGGTCGTATCTGCGGCGCAAGACTTACGCTTTCGGCTATGGCAGCGCGGTCGCCGGCGGGCGCACGCACAATCATGTCGACAAGCTCGCCCGCAACGTCCTCCGGATGATTTTGGCGCTTGCGCGCGGCGACAGCGAACGCGCGGTCTACCACGAACTCGAATGCGCGAATTTCCTCGGCTACTGGCGCGGCCGGCTGGATCTGAAGCTAAGAAGCTGGCCAACGGGGTAAGCACTGGACAGGATCACCTCGCCCTGACTTTCGCGCGGCTAGCTCGCGCAGGCTAAGGCCCTGTAGGCCGGTTAGCTATTGGAGATGCCTGATCCGGATCGCGGCAGGACGTCGCATGTGGAGACATTTGCCAGATAGTTTTTGGCTAATCAGCGGAAAAGATGAAGTTTAACCGAAACTGACGGACAGGGTTCGGCATTGTTTGGCGGTTGAACAATGCAATCGCCTCGTTGAACGTACCCACTGCAATAGGACGAATTTATTCGCGATGGCAGCCAAACTTAGCAAACTTCGAGGAACTGAAAGCCGACGGCTCTGCTGCCTGCGGAGGCTGCTGCACCACGGCGTTTTCCCTACCCCGATTTTGAACCCTGCAGGGCCCCGGCTCACCGGCCATTGCCTCACTATCGAGCCATGAAGGCAATCGCCGGTGATGCGCCGTTTATGCAGCATTCTGACGGCCGCGAAGGCTCAGTAAATCCCGGAGGCGGAGCATCGCATATGGCTAACCGCAACGACGTTCCGGCGGATTCAAAGCCGCTTTTAGATAGCGCGGGAGTTTTGCAGTTGACGCCCGGCAGCGACTAAGCGAGCTCGGTGCGCATAATTGTGCGCTGGGATAGGTGCGTTTTCCTGGAAGAGTCGTGGCGATTCGAGCGCGATCGCGTATTCTACGTGTGATAATCGTGGCGTCCCAAAAGGGTCAAGTTTTCTAATCGTATGTTGGCTTGTAGAATTTCGACTTCTGGAAGCTTGTAGTACGGCGCGAGTAGAAAAGTTTAGAGATGCAAAACGACCACTTACGCTGCATTGTTGGCGCATAAGCGATAACTGACTGATTAGCGGAGAGAGTCTCATGGCTTCAATCTACCGCTAGGTTTATGTTGGTTGCGGCGAACGTCCAGATGGACGATGGGACCTGATTGTGATTCCGCCCGAAGGAGGTCGCAATGAGGTCCGAATAGTTAAGCCTGGTTTCGACATGCTGGAGGGGATGCAGATTGCTGCGCGATTGCGGGAACGCGTACGTTACTTTCCTCAGGCGGAAGACTACTCAGCGGACGAGCTTCTAGCGCTCTGCATAAGGCTGCTCGAGACGATGTAACCATGCGGATTCGTGAGGGACACCTCTTCGCTCACGCCGAGTAAAAGCAAAAGCGGTTGGGTCTTCTCGCTTCGGACCACAATCGCAATCCCTCGTAGTCGGAAGTCGAACCCGGACTATAGTTACTTGCCTAGAAGGCAACGCGAGTACCAGGATCAAAGACCAAATGAATGCAAAGTCTTTCAACGCTTTTGGGCTCGTCGTAGTTGCCTCGCCTTGGCGCGGTTGTCCCCGACTTGCGGCCAAACTTGCCAAGAATTTGCCAAGAATTCTACGAGGTGCGCGCGGCGAGCCGGGTCCCCTCACGTGAGGAGGCGTGGGTCAATTTTACGTAGGTGGGGTCCCCGAAGCTTACATTTTGGCCCACCACTTTCTGTGCACTCTTCGGTTTCTATCTGAAAAATAGCGCGCTCTAAGCGGAGGTTTTGGTTCCCCTTTTCTTGGCCGCCAGCGGACGGCATTGGGGAGCAGGCCACTAACACACCCACAATAAGAGCTGCGGGTTCACCAGTTTCGGAGGTTCAAATCCAGTCGGTTCCGACAACGATTGTGGTATCCACTTCTCTTCCGAAACCTACCGGAGATCGAGTGGGCCAATCCGGGCGCGGCGGACGACAACCCCGGCCCACTCGTCCGCCTGGAATTGGTGCTAGCTCGGTTCTTTCTCTACTCGGGGCAAAATACGATCCTGCGTTTTAGTGTCGAAGTCCCGAGTGTCGTGACGCTCGCGCAACTGGCTCGATGGGTCGCCGTAAGTACGGTTGACCATACTCCCTCGTTTGACGGCTGGCCGTGCCAGAAGCACGTCAGCCCACCGCTGGACGTGCTTGTAATCCTGTACGCTCAGGAACTCGCCGGCTCCATAAAGCCAGCCTTTTGCCAGCCAGCCATACCAGGGGAAGATAGCCATATCGGCTATCGTATAGGTGCTGCCCGCGATGTACTCGCTCTCGGCTAAGCGACGATCCAGCACATCGAGTTGGCGTTTCACCTCCATCGCATATCGATCGATTGCATATTCGATCTTCTCTGGGGCGTAGGCATAGAAGTGACCAAACCCACCACCGAGATATGGTGCACTTCCCATCTGCCAGAACAGCCATGACAGGCATGCGGCCCGTACGCCGGCTTCCGTTGGCAGGAACTGGTGGAACTTCTCACCGAGATACAAGAGGATCGCGCCGGATTCAAACACCCGGATAGGCGTGGGCCCACTGTGGTCCACCAGAGCGGGGATCTTGGAATTCGGGTTCACCGCGACGAAGCCGCTGCCGAACTGATCTCCATCTCCGATGTTGATCAGCCAGGCATCGTACTCCGCACCGCTATGCCCGAGGGCTAGGAGTTCCTCCAACATGACCGTCACTTTCACGCCGTTAGGTGTACCGAGCGAGTAAAGCTGAAGTGGATGGCGCCCGACCGGCAGATCCTTGTCGTGCGTCGGCCCAGCGATCGGACGATTGATATTGGCGAACCGGCCGCCACTCGGCTTGTTCCAGATCCACACTTCCGGGGGGACGTATTGGGATGAGTCGGCCATTCTTTCCACACTTGCGTTTCTTCTCAGAATAAAGAATCGGGATGCGCGATCAACCCTCGTCGCTTCCGAAAAATTAAACTGAAGTCCAATGATGGGTTACATGAAATCCAATTTGCTCCGCGAATCAGTCCCAGGCTCTAGCGTGCTCCTGCGATATAGTTCAGCATATCGAAGATCCTGAGTATTCCCGAACGGTTCGTAGCGCCAGGTCTGACCGAGCGCCGCACGTCGCCCATAATCGGCTGCAGCCGCAAAGGCGTGCTCTCCGCTAAGAACCGTCTACAACAAGGAACTCACAAGGAACGGAACCGAAATAAACGCAGCAGTCCGTATCGACCCTGAGACAGGCCTGAAACTCTTCAACACGCGAGCGGCCAAGGCGTCCGAAAAGATCACCCGGCAAGGGCTACTCGGTCCTCATCGATCAGAAGCTTAAGGACCTGCCGGAAATGCCGGCTGGCGCGACCTTCAACGCGGAAGAGCAGCCCAAATACCACGCGTTCAAGGAAGCCCGCCGGGGCGCCGCCGCCTACATCGCCATGGAAGGCGAGTTTAAGAAATATCTGGACGATGTCTATTCGGAGCCGCCGATTCCGCGTGAAGCGCTCACCGACGAATGCGAAATCGTGGTCGTCGGCGCCGGCTTCGGCGGACTGCTGCTGTGGCACAAGCTGAGCGCAGCTGGCTTCACCGACGTGCGTTTCTGCGAGAAGGGCGGCGACGTCGGCGGCACGTGGTACTGGAACCGCTATCCCGGCATCGCTTGCGACGTCGAATCATACAGCTACCTGCCGTTGCTCGAGGAGATGGGTTACATCCCGTCGATGAAGTTCGCCTCAGGCTTCGAGATCCTCGAATACTGCCAGAAGATGGCCCAGAAGTTCGGGTTCTACGATTACTGCCTGTTCCACACGACAGTTGAGGCGACGACCTGGGACGAGGCATCGGGCCGTTGGATCGTCGAGACCGATCGCGGCGACAAGATGCGTGCGCGCTTCGTGATCCTCGCCAACGGCATCCTGACGACGCCGAAGCTGGCGAATCGCCGGCATGGAGAAGTTCCAGGGCGAATCCTTCCACACCTCGCGCTGGGACTACAACATCGATCTGCACGGGAAGACGGTCGGCATCATCGGCACGGGCGCGACGGCTGTACAGGCGATCCCGAAGCTCGCCAAGGTTGTCGGGCAGCTCTACGTGTTCCAGCGCACGCCGTCCTCCGTCGACGTGCGCGACCAGCGCGCGACGACAGACGAGGAGCGGGCGACCTGGGTCAACGAGCCCGGATGGGCCCGGGCAAGGCGCGCGCGCTTCGCGAAGATATCGGCCGGCCGCACCGCCATCCAGGCAAACGACGATTACCTGGCGGGCAAAATTCAGGACATCAAAAAACCCAGGAAACACGACAGTGAGCTGAGCCAGGAGGAGCTTACCCAGAAGCAACTGGATGCCAATTTCCGCATCATGGAGCAGATCCGGGCGCGCGTCGATGCGATAGTCAAGAACCCGAAGACGGCGGCGGCATTGCAGCCGTACTACCCGTACGGCTGCAAGCGGCCTACCTTCCACGACGAGTATCTTCCGACGTTCAACCTGCCACACGTCCATCACGTCGATACCGCGCCGCGCGGCGTGAGCGAGATCAACGAGCGCGGCGTCGTCCACGATGGGGTCGAATATCCGCTCGACGTGCTGATCTACGCGACCGGGTTCCAGTGGATGGGCACCTCTAGCTTCAACATGGTCACCGGGCGCGGCGGCCATAGCCTGAAGGAGAAGTGGGAGACTGAGGGGACCAGGACGTTCCTCGGCCTGCACAGCCACGGTTTCCCCAACCTGTTCATCGTCACCGGTCCGCAGGGAGGCGGCGGGAGCTTCAACTTCACCGACGCGATCGACGCGCATGGTGATTATCTGGTGTGGATGCTGCAGACCATGCGGGAGCGCGGTGCTAGCATCGTCGATGTCTGCAAGGAGCAGGAAGAAGGGTATGCGGAGCATTGCCGCATCGTCGATATCGCGACTGCGCCGTTGCGCGATTGCATCTCCTACTATAACGGTGAAGGCACCGCGGCACCGGGGAGCCTCGCCTATTACGGCGGCGGCCAGTGGCACAAGTACCGCATCGCGGCGCAGTCGACGCTAGCGCCACGCGAGCCGTCACACAATCGGTTACGGCCCCATCACCACTTTGCCCAACGTGCAGATCCCGAAAATGATGCTCACCAGGCTCGCTGTACTCGAGGCTGCGTAATGATTATCGATTAAATATTGAATCAAATGAATGATGGAGCCGGTAGTCGCAAACGCCCACAGGAATTGGGCCAGCACGATCATCCACAGCGAGCGCGTCTGCAATGCCGCAGCAGTTTCGAATCCCTCCAAGCTCTCGGCCGCTTCCGCGACCGACATCCGCTGCATACCAGGCGGACGGCTGCGCACCGTCAGCAGCACTGCGGGAATTGCGATTAGGAACACCGGCACCGAGAAGGCCCGATACGCTGCCCGCCATCCCCAACGAGCGATCATATGACTCGCCGCCAATGTCATCAGCATCCCGCCCGTGGTCGTTCCGCCGAGCGTGACCCCCATCGCGAGTCCCGCGCCGGGCGCTGAACCAATTAGCCACGACGAAAGCAGCCGGAGCGATGGTGCCGGCGGCGATACCGACCCCGAGCATCAGGTATGCGATGAAGAGGGGCGTAAACGATTGCTCACGGCCGGCAACGAGGAAGCCCACCGCGACCGCGAGCGCGCCGGTGATCATTATCAAGCGCGCCTCGGCCCAGTCGAGCAGCCATCCCACGGGAAATACGAATCCACCCCACGCCAAAGCGGCCACGCTGGGCAGCAGTGAGACCTTGGTCCGGCTCCATCCGAAGCCCTTTAAGAGCGCCGGTATGAACACCGGCGTGGCGTCATAACCCTATCCAACGATCGCGAGCATCGCGACGAACAGGCTCGCGACGATTAGCCAACCGTGCCTTTTCCTGTTGCGTCATTTTTTAAAGAACCTCCAGGGTGACCGCGGCTCGATTGGCAGAAGGCGGAGTCCTGGAGCTCAGCAGGCGTCCTCCGGAAGCCTTGTTGTTGGGCGCGAGGGTGAGTCAGGAGGTCAAGTGCTCGGCGGTTGGCCAGCGGCTCATGTCGGTGCCGATTTCGGCGACCAGTTGCAGCGCGGCCTGCGGGCTGCGGCTGTTCTGCGGCGAGCGTGTCGAGCAGCGCTTCGATGGCGGTGTCGCATTCGGTGATCTGCTGAAGATGGAATTGGTAGGCGGCGAAGTTCTGCCGCAGTGAGAATAGGTGCTCCGCGCGATAATTGCCGGTCAGTGCCGCGACGATCTCCTCGCGCGAGGCGTGACACCGTGAGTCACGATGGGCGGCAAGTAGCTCGGGGTCGCGCTCCCCGGCAAGAATGCTACGCACGATCTTAAGCCCGGTTGCGCCGGTGAGGTCGCTAACCACCGTGTGGAGCATTACATTCATCTGAGTTAGCGCCTTCTGCATACGCTGAATGCGGGCCGAGGCCTCTTCGACCAGGATTGCCCGCTCACGGATGTCGGAGCGCAGCGGCACTATCGCGGCGGCGGGACGGAAGCTCGCGCGCAGCAGACCCACGCTGTGGAGCTGCTGCAGCCATTCACAATCCGACACGTCGCTCTTACCCCCGCGTACATTGTGGACGTCGCGGGCGTTGACCAGCACCACCTCGAAGCCGCGTTCCTCAAGGATCTCGTAAACTGGGATCCAATAAACTCCGGTCGATTCCATAGCCACGGTTTTGATCTCGCACTACGCAAGCCAGTCGGCCAGACGATAAAGTTCGCGGGTGACGGTGCGAAACTCGCGCACCGGCTGAGGGTCGCGGTCGGGCGGTACTGCCACGAAATGGTGCTTCTCTCCGCAGTCGATGCCTGCCGCATCGGGCTGAATGCGTTCGAGCAGCGAGATTGAGGCCCGCCGCGCTTTTTTCCCGGAGCACTTGCGCTGCTGATTGTTCTTCATCGTCGCTTCTTCCGTAAATGGATTAAGCGGGCGGCGCCGAACACAGGGGTGTAAGGGGACACGGACATTCTCCTAAACGGGATCACGCCGGTGGCGTGTCAGCAATGATGCTGTCGCGACACCCCACGGACCACGCTCTTGAGACGGGCTCTCATGGCACCAATGAATGTATGGTCTCAGTCCTCGACGCCTCCGCCATCCGTCTTATACTCGCCACCTGTTTCCGACACGATGTGCCGCGAGACCCTCGCGTAACCCGCTCTTGAGGAGGTACTCATGCCAATTGTGAGGTCCCGTTCACCGTTTGAGCCCACGCCATTCTCACCGTCTTCGAAGTCGTAAAACTCTACGCCCGAGAACAAAACGCCCGTTCACAAAAGTATCAGGCGCCGGGTGCGACCCTGGTAGCCGTTTGACATGACTTTCTTCTTGGTGCTAGCCGAGGCGAAGGAGGAAAATGTCATGGTCTATTTGCAAGCATCCATCAAACTGAAGCCGGGAAAGCTCCAGGATTTCGTTGCCATGTTGAACGAGCTTGCCCCGATACTTGCCAAGCGCGGCATGAAGCTGCTCGGCAGCTACGGCAACGTGGTCGGCCGTCTGAATACGGTCGTTGATTTCTGGGAATTGCCCGACGCGAACGCACTCCAAGCCGCGCTGTCCGATCCCGAGCTGCAGAAAGTGGCGCCGCGCATCAGCGACATTATAGACGATGAAACTCAGGTCCTTCTGACAAAGCTGCCGATCGGGTGACGGAGAGCGGCGCGAAAACCGGCCTGGCTGGCGAGAGGGGACTGGTTTTGAACCTTCGAGACCTTTCGATGCAGCCGCCGGGGATCGTGGTCTCAATCCCTCTGGCAACGAACTGCCGCACTTTTTGGTAGCGGACGCATAATCCGGTCACGTCAGCATGCCCTTCAATGGTGAGGCGGGAGTTTCGAGCAAACCATAAGGCGACGGTTACTCTTCGCTCAACGATGATTTTGAGAGCCCGCGCCCGTGCCGGAAGCGAAGCCAATGAAACTGCGGCGAACCGACGAGGGGCCTCGGAAGGTCAAATCCACTTTGCTCCGCCAGCCTGTCCGACTTTCCCAAGGGTCTCCGCACATCCGCCAGAAATTGCTACGTTAGCGCAGCTTTTTGGGCACGCATGCTGCATCTCTGACAGGCACCCCGGAGGGAGCCTACTGGACCGGTTAGTTTCGTGGCCGTGCGAGACGCGCGCCCCCCCGAGGGCAATAAAATCCGCGTCTGTCCGAGAGATCGGTCGAGGTGCTTCTGGCTAGGACCGCTGCGCAACTTATTCCAGGGCTTTATCGTTGACCAGCTCCATGATTTCTTCGTCAGTTAACCCCAGCAACTCGTGCAGAACGTAGTGGTTGTGCTGGCCGATTTCAGGAGCGGCCCACGCGGCAATCGCCGGTGTCGGCGAGAAGCGCATCGCGAAGTCTCGACCGGGACAACTTAACCCGGGGATGTTCGAGGGAGATAATGTGGCGGCGAGCTTCGAGCTGAGGATCGGACAATGTATCGAAGCTGGTCGATACCCGATGAACCGGTACGCCGACGACTTGTACGCGCTCTTCTAGCGCGGCGGGCTCAAAGCCGACAGTCCATGAACCAATGGCCTCGTCTAATGCCGCGCGGTGCTCGAGACGAGCGATAGCGGTGGCGAACCGGGGATCTTCGTTCCAGCCCCGGCCCGAAGTGGTGCACAGTGCTCGCCAGACTGCATCAGTAGGCGCCGCAAGTGCCACCCATCGGTCTGTGCCTAGCACACGGGTAGACGCCGGTCGGAGCATAGTCTCGCAGCGCGTTACCCATCCGCGTTTGGATGCGCCCGTTCACCGGCATGTTGCCAATCGGCTGCGTTTGGTCAGACATGACCTCCAATCCGAGCAGGTCGCGGTAAAAGCGGAGCGAGCGTTCCATATCGCGAACGCCGATGGCCACGTGTGAAATTGCGTTCATGAGTTGCACCTCGCGTGATTGATCGGGATTAAAACGCTGCCCAGACGCGTTTGGCAAGCACGGCACCAGCAGACGGCTGGCAAAGGCGATTTTGTAGTGGCTCTCGGCTGTCCGCTTCCACAATCAGCATGAGCCGATGGTATTGCTGCAGGGATTAACCTCATCATGGCGGATCGCACTAGAATCCGTCAGAAACTGCACGATGGAGGCGGGCCATGATCAAGTTTGACGACTACCGGGAAAAGTACAGCCATATCCGAATGGAGAGGCAGGGCGGGATTCTGCAGATAACCTTTCATACTGAGGGCTCGGCACTCAAATGGAGTGGGCCGTCGCACGAGCAGCTTGGCTACGCTTTCGCTGATATCGCACGCGACCAGGAGAATCGGGTTGTCATAATGACCGGCACGGGCGACGCCTTCTGCGCCGAAATAGATATGAGTGGAATCGGACGCATCACGCCCGAAATGTGGGACCATGTTTATAAAGACGGCAAACATCTGCTGATGAATCTGCTCGATATTGAAGTGCCGGTGATCGCGGCGGTGAACGGACCGGCGTTGATCCACGCCGAAGTTGCAGTGCTCTCTGATATCGTGATCGCGTCAGAGAACGCTGAGTTTCAGGACGCACCCCATTTCCCCAGCGGTTTGGTTCCGGGTGACGGAGTCCACATTGTGTGGCCGCTCGTGCTGGGAGTTAATCGGGGTCGTTATTTCCTGCTGACCGGACAGAAGCTATCGGCGCCGGAGGCCCAAACGCTGGGGGTCGTCAGCGAAGTGGTGCCGCGAGAGCGGCTGTTAAGCCGTGCACGTGAGATCGCCGAGGAAATCGTCAAAAGGCCGACGCTGGCGACCCGTTATGCGCGTGTGGCAATGACCCAGCAAATGAAGCGCGCGATGCTCGACAATCTGGGCTATGGGCTCGCCCTGGAAGGCTTGGGCGCCCTCAGCGCCGCAGCCACACGTGGGTGAAAACCTCCTATTGCGTCAGCAAGCAGGTTAACGGTAGGCGAGGGGAAAAAGGCTTTTCATCTCGCACGCAGAATCTGACTTGCGAGTTCCCGCCCGGATCGAGCGGAGATACCAATATTAGCCAAGGGCCCTCGGCTCATGCCACGCGATGACCAACTCATCGGAGATACCATGGGTGCGGATAGATCGAAACAGATGCTCTACGGTTACAAGGTTCTGGACTTTACCCAGTTTGTTGCGGGCCCGACCGTGACCAAGCTCATGGCCGAGATGGGCGCGCAGATCATCAAGGTGGAGCTTGCGCCCACCGGGGATCTGTGCCGCACGTTCCCATACGTCAAGGATCACCGTAGCGCCTACTTCGTCCAGCAGAATCGTGGAAAGCTGAGCTTATGCGTGGACGTGAAGAATGCGGCGGGGAAGGCGATCCTGCGCGAACTGGTTCCCAGCGTAGATGTGCTCGTGCAGAACTATGCTCCCGGCGTGATCGGGCGGATGGGCTTCGATTACGAGAGCGTCCGCAAACTGAATCCGCGCATCATCATGTGCTCGGTTTCGACCTTCGGGCAGACCGGGCCTCTCGCGACCAATCCGGGTTACGACTTTATCGGGCAGGCATACGCGGGCGTGACTTACCTGAGCGGCGAGGAGGGGGGCGATTATTACCCGCCCGCATTGGCGGTCGGCGACGTTTCGACCGGAGTGCACGCGTACGCGGCGGTCGCGACCGCGCTATTGCATCGCGAGCGCACGGGCGAGGGCCAGCATCTGGATATCTCGCTGCTCGATTCCTACTTCCATTATCATGACATGGCGGTCGAGCTGGTCAGTGCCAGTCGCGGCGCGATGAAGGTGCAGCGGATGGGCAACCAGATCGGTGCGCTCTCGCCCGCGGGAATCTTCCGGACGAAGACGGGATCGCTCTGGATATTCGCGTTCCAGCAGAATCATTGGGCGAGCTTGTGCCATGTGATGGACCGGCCGGAGCTAATCAAAGATCCGCGATGCGCCGAGCATAGCAGCCGCGTAACGAATCGCGCTTTCGTCAATGCGGAAATCAGCAAATGGCTGATGACTGTGTCAGGAAATGAAGCTGCTATAGAGATCATGTGCGAGGCGCATATTCCGCACGCGCCCGTGCTGAGCGTTGAAGAAGCAATGGCGCATCCGCATCTTCGCGAACGTCGGACGGTGCGAACCGTTCATGATCGGATTCTCGGCGATTTTCAGGTCCCGGGATTCCCACTGCGGTTCTCGGCGTTTCCGGACGAACTCGAGCTCGACGCACCGTTTCTCGGTGAACACAATCGCAAGGTGCTGACCGAGTATCTCAGCTATTCCGGAGAGCAGATCGCCGCGCTCGAACGCGATCGCGTACTCGTCAGCGCGCCCTATTAGCGGCACATTCACGCCCGCAAAGTACGCCACCCAGCCGGTTGCCCTCTTTGCAGTGCATAACGTCCGATCGCCAAACAACCGATCATCCCGCCGCGGGGCGCTGGCCCGAGCTGGCGTCACTCCCGCAAGGTCCAAGGATCGAGCGAACCCAAAGCTCGTCGCAGCGTTGCACGCGCATGACCCCGCGCTGGACCGCGGCGTTGATTATCGAAAGCAGGCCTAATGGGTTGCTGCCAATCGTTGCTGTTGCGAGCGAAACGTAATACCTCACGCGCCGCCACGGGTCGGACCTCGCCGAGGCAGACGTCAGTCACCATTCGCTCAAATCCAGTCGGCTCCGCCAGCCAGGCGGGTTTTTTGCGCCAGCGCGCCAAGTTCACCCTACGTTCTAAGGGAATACGTTCGTAGTATATGGGCCTCGATGGCAAGATTTACCACGGCGGCGAAGAGATTCGCGCCTTTTTCAAAAGGATGTTGAGTCTTCTTCGGCCCAAAGTAACCGCATACCACGGATAAGAGTCTGCCCATCTGAGTACTTCAAGTCGGTTGTTCAAGAGCCGCACGCCCGGTAATCATGAGACCGGGCCGCCGCCTGAAGGAGGTAAAGAACCGATGCTCCAGGATATGCGAGACAAGGCGTGCATCGCAGGCCTCGGGCAGACTAAGCAGGGTAAACTGCCCAGCATGAGTGCGGACGAAATTGCAATATGGGCTTTTAAACTGGCGCTGGAGGACTCGGGACTTAGGAAGGAGCAAATCGACGGGCTGATGACGCAGCAGAGCTACGGTGGCGCAGGTGATACGCTCAAGATTGGACGCGAACTGGGTATCAACCCAAAGATCGGAACCTCCGTAATCGCGACTGGTGCGGCGGGTGCCGCGATGGTCCATTACGCCGCGATGGTCGTGAACGCTGGCATGGCGAATTACGTTGCCGTGGTATATGGGACCAATCAGGCCACCAACCGCAATCGTTTCGCGACCGGCGATCCAGAGTCCGCCTCACTATTCGGGATGTTCAACCCGGGCGCGTTCGCCGCAATGAACTTCCGCCGTCGGATGGTCGCGGCAAGAAGTCGGTAATTCTCGATCTGAAAAATCCCGACGATATCGCCAAGGCTCTGAATATTGCACGCCATTGCGATGTCGCCTTGCAGAACTGGCGGCCGGGAGTAGCCGACCGGCTTGGCATTGGTTACGACGCGATCGTCGCGGTCAACCCGCGAATCGTTTACGCCGCGTCCTCGGGATTCGGCCGCACTGGTCCTTATCGCCGCAAGCCCTGCATGGATCCTATCGCGCAGGCAATTTCTGGTTTGACCAGCATATCTGGCGCGCCCGGCGGTGAGGGCGAAAAACTCCGCTTCGTCCTCGCGGACTTTTTTTCCGCGCTGATCACCTGCGAAGGGATGCTCGCGGGGCTCTATGCGCGCGAGGCCATCGGCAGAGGCCAACGCGTCGATAGCTCGCAACTCGAAGCGATTATGTACATGCAGATACAGCGACTGACCGAATACCTCCTTACCGGCGTCAAACCTGTTCCAATGGGGAGCGCCTGTCCGGAGATCGTGCCGTCGCGTGCGTTTGCGACCGTGGATGGATTTATCGCGGTGGAAACGCCGACCGACGCTACATGGACTGCGCGATGTAGCGCGCTCGACAAACCGCAGTTGGGGTGCGACCCGTGATTCGCGGCCAACTCCGATCGCATTGCCAACCGCGCCGCGCTCGACGCGCCGCTCGATGCGAAGTATCGTACCGCCGATACTGCGCATTGGGTCGCAAAACTCGAAGCGGCCGGAGTGCCGTGTGCGCGCGTGTTTCGCACGCTCGTCGATGCGCTTGAGGATGGATTTTTGCTTGAGGCCAGCTTCATGAGAAAGCTCACGCATCCGAAAGCGGGATGGGTATTGGTTCCGGAGGTTCCATGGCGTTTCAGCCGGACGCCAGCGCGGACGGAACGTCTCGCGAACGATCACGGCGAGCATACGGAGGAGGTTTTGCAAGACTGCGCCGTCAAGCCGGTAACTCGGGAAATCAGCAACGACAAAATCCGGTCCGGCGGCCCGTTGGCGGGGATCAAGGTTCTCGATTTCACCCAAGGTGGCGCAGGGCCTCTCGCCACAATGCATCTCGCTGACCTCGAGGCCGAAGTGACCAAGATTGAGCCGCCTGAAGGCGGCTGGATGCGTGCTTTGGGTGCGCCTTCATTCGCAGGAATCAGCGCGAGTTTTGCCGGGCTCAATCGCAATAAAAACGGCCTCGTGTTGGACTTGAATGATTACGCTTCGCACGCGCAAGTGGATAAACTCGCCGTTGATGCCGACGTGATAGTTCACAACTTTTCACCCGCCGTTGCGGAGACCCTCGGGATTACCTACTCGCACTATTCAGTGATGAATCCGTGTCTCGCTGAGTATCCTGAAGACGTCTTCGATCGGGTTATCGCGATTAACCCTCAAAGGCGTCTGGCTCTGTATGAAGTATGAGATCCCGCAGATGCTTAAGATTGGGGGGTCACGTGCGCTTGTGATTATCCTGCTCGCGAAGGACCTCCCCTAACAAGATGCGGGAAATACCTTTGATGCGGCTTGCGGCGAGGAGGGCGCGGTCGCGCAGGCCGGTATGCAGCCGTTCAATCGTGACAACGTCCGATTTGCGACGGTCATCTCGCAACCGTTTTCTCACTTGCCGAGCATCTGCGACACACTTATACAATTCTGATGATCCGGGCGGGAGCTGCTCCAGTGGATCGCCCATCAGCTCGGTCAACGTCGGCGTTAAGAAGATCGACGAGATTTATAGCCGCTGGACGCGGACGCCGGAAGAGGAGCCGCTTCCGAAAATGGCGCAAGCCCCGCAGAGTCCGCCAAAACCCAGCCAAACCGTGGACCCCGCAGTCACTGTTGTTGCGAAAAGTCTTAAGATCTCCAAGAATTTCGGCGACGACTGTGCCCCGAATCGAACCCGGATTGTCGTACGTGGCAAGCAATACAAAGACCGGCAAAATTTTCCGCAGAGATACAAGCGTTTCACTCGGGACATTTGTTCCGTTGATGGCCGGGAAGTAACGTTTTGCCGCCGATTCTGCCACAAATCTGCCACAAATTTTTAGGCCGCGTCGACGACATTATCAGTGCCAATTGCCGAGCGCGGCGCACCAGGTTCGATCACAAATTGATCACGGCAAAACCGCGGATTGAATGCGTGCGGATTGTCAGGCTCCCAGAATGAGTCTTGAAAGAAGACAGCGTGCTCGACAAAAAGATCATGCCGGCTTGCGCCCGCGAATACGGGTGTGTTATCGCAACCGCCGACTAAAGGCCACTATGGGTCAGCAAGGAACAATGGTGCAAAAAAAGCATGTGCCGCGAGTTGCCTTCGATATAGGCGGAACGTTCACCGACATCGTGGTTGTTACAGGCGACCGTCGGCTGAGAACTTACAGGGTCCTCTCGATTCCTGAAAAAGTGGCGCAGGAGGTCCGGCGGCCTATTGAAAAGGTGCTCAGCGAGACAGGACATGAGCGCCTCGCCAATTTGGTACACGGGACCACCATTGCCTCGAACGCGGTACTGGAAGGCAAGGGCGCGGTCACCGGCCTGATTACTACCCGCGGCTTCCGTGACGAGATTGAGATGCGGCGCCTGGCAGGCCCCGCCATGTTCGACTTCTTGTGGGAGCGGAATCCACCTCTTATCCCGCGCCGGCGCCGCCGGGAGGTAACCGAGCGAATCACCGCCCAGGGAGCAATTTTTACTCCGCTCAACGTGGAAGAGACGAAAGAGGCGTTGCGCGAATTGCAGCGTCAGAAAGTCGAGGCGATCGCGATCTGTTTCATCAACTCCTACACTAATCCGACTCACGAAAATCAAGCAGCCTCATTGGCTCATGAACTGGCTGCGGAAGCCGCGTTATGTACTTCATTCGAGGTATTACCCGAAATCCGGGAGTACGAACGGACTAGCACGACTTGTATCAATGCCTATCTGATGCCGGTAGTCAATCGCTATCTTGACTCACTTGAGAGTGAGCTCGGGAGCTATTGCAATTCTCTGCGTGTCATGCAGTCGAATGGAGGCGTGATGACCTCCAATCACGCCCGGCGGCGTCCGATTTATATTATCGAATCTGGTCCGGCAGCCGGGGCACTCGCAGCCGCCGCACTCACACGTGAACTCGGCATCGACCGTGCTGTTTCCTTCGACATGGGGGGTACCACCGTCAAGGCTTGCCTCATCGAAGGCAGTACGCCGATCGAAAAGAACGAGATGGAAGTTGGTGCCGACGCTAACATCAGCGCACGTTACAGCCGAGGCGGCGGCTATGCGCTTTCGATTCCAGCGCTCGACATAGTCGAGGCCGGTGCCGGTGGTGGCAGTATCGCATGGGTCAACGAGAGTGGAGCCTTGCGAGTTGGACCGACCAGTGCAGGTGCCGTGCCGGGACCAGTTTGTTACAAACTAGGCGGGAGCAATCCGACGATTACCGACGCTAATGTCGTATTGGGATACATGAACCCGCGGGCAATTGCCGGAGGCACGGTGGCGATCGACCGGCCTGCGGCGATGCATGTGATCGAACGCGAACTTTGTCCGAGGTTGAATCTGTCACCATTGGAAGCTGCTCATGGCATCTATCGGGTCGCTAACGCCGCAATGATGCGCGCGATAAGGGCAGTGACCACGGAGCGCGGCCGCGACCCGCGCGAGTACGTCCTGATCGCCTTCGGTGGCGCGGGCCCGATTCATGCCGCCGACCTCGCCGCTGAACTCGGCATGAAAAAAGTCTACATCCCGCTCTTTCCAGGACTATTCAGCGCACTGGGCTTGCTCATGGCCGATGTTCGCTATGACTATGTGCAGAGCATTCCCGGCCGGCTTGACGCGATTGACATGGTAGAGCTGCTGCAAAAATTCGAAAGCTTGGCCGCGCGCGCACGGCAAGAGTTTTCACGGGAGAACATCGACCCCACGATCGTAAAGATGGAACGATATCTGGACCTGAGGTATCAAAGACAGATGTCTGAAATCACCATAAGAGTGCCTGACGACGTCACTCCATCGGTGCTGCCGCGGAGCTTGACCGATTCATTTCACGCCGAGCACGAGCGTACTTATGGATATCGCCGCGATCACGAACCGGTCGCCGTGGTTAACTTGCGGATGAAGGCGCTTGCTCCTGCGAACAGTATAAGTTTCGCCGAGTTAGCCCAGGCCTTCCTTAGATCCGCAGGCGCGAATGAGCCGGCGACGGAGATGCGAGTGGCGTACTATGGGCCAAAAGTCGGCGAATGTTTGACTAAAATCGTGCCGCGAGAATCACTACTCAGAGGTCCACTCGAAGGTCCACTGGTGATCGAGGAATTCGACACAACCGTTGTAGTGCCCCCGCAATGGACTGCCTCGCTGGACAAGTATGGCAATATCACTCTGGAATCGGCTGGATAAGCGCCGCTTGCTATCTCCCTGAATAATCTTGAGACGCTGGCCATGGCAAAACAATTCGACCCAATCCTGATCGAAGTTATGCGGCATCAGCTTGTGTCTGTTTCCGAAGAGATGAATATCACAATGAAACAGACCACCCGCTCGATTGTCGCCAAAGAAGGTGGAGACTACTCAGCAGGCCTGCTGGATCCGGCAGGCCGCGTGATGTCGCAGGCGGTACCCTATGGATTGGCCTACTTCAACGCGCTAATGCCCCACATCATGAAAAAATACCAGGGCAGGTTCCGCCCCGGCGACATCATCATTTCGAACGATCCCTATGGTGGTTTATCGCATCTGCCTGATATCGCGCTGGTGATGCCGGTGTTCTGGCGCGGCCAGCATTGTGCCTTCACCTCTGTAGTAGAGCATCATACTGATATCGGTGGACGTTTCCCTGGTGGTATGGGGCTGCCATGCGCCGAAATTTATGAAGAGGGGCTCCGGCTGCCGGCTATCAAGCTCTATCAAAACGGCGAACCGATCGAGTCGGTCCGCGAGATCATTGCAGCCGGGGTGCGGGCGCCTGATGACGTCCTAGGTGACCTGGACGCCGGCATCGCGGCATGCCGTCGTGGTGAGAAGGGCTTGATAGCCCTGCTCGAACGATACGGTTATGACCAGGTGGTCCAATCTTATCGTCACCTGCAGGCCCATAGTGAAAGTCTGATGCGGGCACTGATTCGCTCGATGCCGGATGGGCGTTATACGTGCTCGGAGGTGTTTGATGATGGCGGCGGCACAAAGGTCGAGATTGTCGTTACTCTGATCGTGTCGGGGGATGAGCTGATAGTGGACTTCACCGGGACTGGAGCGCAAGTGAGTAACGCTCTCAATTGCCCCCCGGACATGATCGGTAACTTCACTGCTAATATGATTTTCCTCGCGCTGCTGGGAGCTTCCGAGATTCCAATCAACTCCGGTCTGTTTGTGCCTATTAAGACCATCGCCCCAGAAGGAACTGTGCTCAATCCGCGCTTCCCGGCTGCGGTCGGCTCTCGAGGACAGCTCCTTTGGCGCGTTTACGACCTGGTCTGCAGCGCACTGGCGCAGGCGATTCCGGATCGGATGCCCGCGGCCGGCGAGGGTGGCGTAAGCATGATGGTCTTCACGGCCTCGAATGGTTCAGGATCCGGGCCCGCGATGATGACGGAAATGTATGCCAGTGGATGGGGCGGCAGGCCGATAGGCGACGGGATCGAAGGTGTGATGCCCTCATTTATGACCGGCTTTCGCGCCAACTCCGGGGAGGCGTTCGAGGTTGAACTGCCAGTGATGCTCGACGGCTTTGGTTTCGTGCCCGATAGTGGCGGGCCGGGGGAATTTCGTGGATCGCTAGCCGTTTATCGGCGCTGGCGTTTTCTCGCCGATGGCCGGGTGATGCTGCGCACATGCAGGGTAGACTCGGCACCTAAGGGCCTTGCTGGTGGCAAAGATGGCACGCGTGCCAGGGTGCTGCTCACGTCAGGTGAGCTGCAGACTGAACTACCGGTAAAGATTATGCTCGACATTCCGGTGAAGGCCGGGGATGTGTTGACGCATATCCAGCCGGGGGCAGCGGGTTATGGACCGCCGGCGAGACGTGACCTTGAGCGAATCCTGGCAGATGTGCTGGATGAGAAAATTACGCCCGCGGTCGCCGAACGCGAATACGGCGTGTTGGTCGACACTGATAGCGGCCGAGTCGCTCGCCGCGAGGACTGACCAGTTGCTGCTGATCCCGTTCGGTGACGACCACGTACATGTTGTCTTAACCCTTCGCGCGGCGATTCGCCGAAGAGGTAAAACCGTGCTCGCGATTCCGTAACGGGTTAACATCACTACTTACCCGGTAATAAATGTATCATGAGTCAATGCGTGTTCCTCCGGTCGATTGACATTTGACGTTTGCATGTTTGGTTCGGTACTGCTGTGATCTGCGGATTCCAGCGGAGGTTTTCAATTCGACATGGACTTGTCACGCGAGCAGCTTTTGGACGCCTACCGCTACATGCGCTTGATCCGGGAATTTGAGGAAAGGATCCATCTTGAGTTCGCCACCGGAGAAATCCCCGGCTTTGTCCATCTTTACGCCGGCGAAGAGGCCTCTGCCGTGGCTATCTGCATGAACCTTGGTGAACAGGACTACATCGCCAGTACCCATCGCGGCCACGGACACTGTATCGCCAAGGGCTGCGACGTCCGGGCGATGATGAAGGAACTATACGGCCGACGCGACGGACTGTGCGGCGGCAAGGGTGGTTCGATGCACATCGCCGACCTGTCGAAGGGGATGATGGGTGCGAACGGCATCGTCGGCGGCGGACCCCCGCTTATCTGCGGCGCCGCACTAAGCGCCAAAATACTCAAGACCGGCGGCGTCGCCGTGACGTTCTTCGGGGATGGCGGATTCAATCAAGGCACTACGCTGGAGGCGATGAACCTCGCTTCGGCCTGGAAGCTCCCAGCGGTCTTTGTGCTTGAGGACAACGGCTACGCTGAGTCGACGGCCAGCTCGTGGTCGATCGGCGGTGGCGACCCGATCAAGCGTGCTGCCGGCTTTGGTCTCGTCGGGCGCAGCGTCGAGGGTCACGACTTCTTTGCCACCTACCAAACGGCGCGCGAACTTATCGATTATGCCCGGGCTGGGAACGGACCCAGCTTTCTGCACGTCAAATGCACCCGCTTCTACGGTCACTTCGAGGGCGACGCCTCTACTTATCGGGCTCCTGGCGAGGTGGCAGCCGCCCGGAACGATCGGGATTGCCTGAAACTTTTCCGTGATCGGGTGAACTCGATGGGACTCCTCCAAGCGCCTCAGCTTGATGATATCGATTCCGAGGTTGTAGCTCTCATCGGTTCAGCCGTGGCAGCAGCCAAAGAGGCTCCGCCGCCCGACGCGGCTGATCTTATGACCCATGTCTACAGCTCCTATTAGGGGGGTACTCAATCAGGAGATGGTGACGCGAAGATGGCGAGGAAATCATTTCGCGAAGCGATAAATGAGGCGCTGCGTCTTGAGATGCGTCGCGATCAGCGCGTCATCATCATGGGTGAAGACGTGGCTGGTGGGATGGGTGCCGCGGGCGAACAGGACGCTTGGGGTGGTGTGCTGGGAGTGACGAAAGGACTCATTTCTGAGTTCGGCCCGGAGCGCGTACGTGACACACCAATCAGCGAAAGTGCCTTCATAGGTGCGGCGGTCGGGGCAGCGGCGACCGGACTGAGGCCGGTGGCAGAACTGATGTTCATCGACTTTGCAGGCGTATGCCTTGATCAGATTCTCAATCAGGCAGCCAAACTGCGATACATGTTCGGTGGCAAGGCGACCGTGCCCCTGGTGATTCGCACGATGTACGGCGCCGGACTTCGCGCGGCAAGCCAGCACAGTCAGTCGCTTTATCCTATTTTTACTCACATCCCGGGTCTGAAGGTGGCCATTCCTTCGTCCCCATACGAGGCCAAGGGACTTCTTATCCGGGCAATTCGCGATGACGATCCGGTAATCTTCTGCGAACACAAAATGCTGTACGACGAAACGGAAGAGGTGCCGGACGAGGCCTATTCCATTCCCTTCGGAGAGGCGAACCTAACCCGCGAGGGCGAGGACGTCACTATCGTTGCAATCGGCCGGATGGTCAAATTCGCCAATGAGGCCGCCGACCAGCTCGCTGGTCGAGGCGTCGCATGTTCGGTCATTGATCCTCGCACCGCCTCACCGCTTGACGAGGAGACAATCCTCGAGTCGGTAAAGGAAACGGGCCGGCTCGTGGTCGTGGACGAGGCAAGCCCACGATGCAACCTTGCTACTGACATCGTGGCATTGGTTGCGACCAAGGCCTTTAGCGCGCTGAAGGCGCCGGTCTCTATTGTCGCCCCACCGCACACTCCAGTGCCTTTCTCGCCAGCGCTTGAGGATGCTTACGTTCCGAGTCCCGCCAAGATTGAGGCCGCAGCTCTTGCTGTCATGGGATGACTCTGATGGCGAACGGGATTCGGCCAGTGACCGTGCCGAAATGGGGCCTTGCGATGACCGAGGGTACGGTCGTCGCCTGGTATGCCAATGAGGGCGATCAGGTAAAGGCGGGAAGCGATCTGGTCGAAATTGAGACCCCAAAAATCACCAACCTCTACGAGTCACCAGCCTCCGGCGTGCTGCGCAGATGCGTGGCCAAGGTCGGCGAGACCCTGCCGGTCGGTGCACTGCTTGCTGTGCTCGCTGGCGAAGAAATCCCGGATGCTGACATCGATGCATTCGTCGCGCAGTTCGCGAAGGATTTTGTTCCCGAGTCTGTAGCCGAGAGCGGGGCTGAGGTCCTTAAGCCCCAGACGACCGAGATCGGCGGACGGCGGATACGCTATCTGAAGATGGGCGAGGCCGAAAGCACGCCCGTGGTCCTGGTTCATGGCTTCGGCGGCGATCTCAATAGCTGGCTTTTTACGCAACCCGCGCTCGCACAAGAACATCCCGTCTACGCCATCGACCTTCCAGGCCACGGCGGATCGAGCAAGCAGATAGACCGAGGCGATCTGGCATTTCTGGCTTCGGCGGTGTTCGAGCTAATGACCGCACTCGAACTCGTAAGCGCGCACCTGGTGGGTCATTCGCTTGGAGGAGCTACCGCATTCGAGCTTGCCCTGAGCCATCCGGAGCATGTGAAGTCGCTGACCCTGATCGCACCTGTCGGGTTCGGACCTGAGATCAATATGCAATATGTCGAAGGTTTCATGCGAGCCAGCCGGCCCAGGCAGCTTCGCCCCATTATCGAGCAGTTGTTCGCGAACCCTGCGCTGGTCGGCCGCAAGATGCTCGATGACATTATCAGCTACAAGCGCCTAGACGGTACAGTGGAAGCGCTGAACACTATAGCGGGAACGATCTTTAAGGATGGGCGTCAGGCCGTGGAACTAGTGCCACGCTTGGCCGATCTCGCCATACCGCTTCAGATAATCTGGGGAGAGAGCGATCGGATTATACCGGCCGCACATGCCAACGGTTTGCCCGCTTCGGTCCGTGTTCATTTTGTTCCTGGAGCTGGTCACATGGTCCACATCGAGAAGGCCGAGGAAGTCGACGAGCTTATCGAAACCTTTTTACACGCCTAAAGTGTCCCATCTCAGTGAGCACTAACAGCGACCTCGGTCTCGCGTATCCCGCCCACTTATCGGAACTTTTTCCCCGCCGACACCCGCTGGAAGTTCATAGGGATCCGGCTCGCTAGAACGGATCCCGTGGTAAGCGCTGATATTTACTTTCAATCCGCAGCGGCAGCCTGAGTGTCTATCGCGCCACTCTTTGTAAGCATCGCCTTGAGTACGCGCGGCGGATGACATCGGCAACTCTGTCATGCGCACTCCGACCGCATGGCAAAATCGCATTCGCTACCGCCGGATATCCTTGATATGTTCATACACGCCGAAGACTTCGTGCACTACGAGAATAGGCGGGGACGAGCATTGGGCATCGCGCGGTATGTGCGAGACACTCCCGCCCTCCATCGGAATTTTGACTTCGCCAACCGTCAGGCCGTTGGCGTCGGTAGTAATCGTTCGGCTGATACCGGTAGCACTGCGAGCGCAAAGCCAGCAGCGAGGCGTCCAACGATGAATGCGCGACGCGACAACTGCGACTGCGGATTATAGATGTTGTCGTCTGGAGCATCCATCGTTGGCCACCTGCTCCCGGAGAGCGCAGGCCGTCAGGGAAGTCGCGATGGGGCCACTTCAGCTTGCTTTTGAACTGACCCCTGATTTGGTTAAGCACTATGTAGGGTGGAGACGTCTTGCTCGCTTTCGTCTCCGGCCAGCCTTATACATCCAGCCCGTAAAGCCGGGCGGCAGTATCGTGGACGATTTTGCGCCGGCTGGCTTCTGGAAGCCCACCAAATGTCTTGGCGATGAACTCTTGCGAGTTAGGCCAGGTTGCAGCCGTGTGCGGGTAGTCGGAAGACCACATTATGTTATCTGGCCCATAGCGATGGAGACTGTCGACGAACACGGGCTCGTTGATAAAAGTCGCGTAAACCTGACGTTTGACGTATTCACTAGGTTTGAGATCCAAGTGGATATCAGACAGAGCGCCGCCGCGCTCGTAGCCCCTGTCCATCCGCCACATCAGGTACGCCATCCAGGCGACGTCGTTCTCTGCCGAAACAATTTTGAGGCTAGGAAAGCGCTCGAACACTTTGCCGAACACGAAGACTGCGACCGATCGCTCTACCTCATGATGAAGCGTGGAGCCCCTAATCAAGCGATCGGAAGCGAAGAAATCGACTCCGGTACCCTTGCGGGCCGTCAAGATGTGCAGTGAGAGCGGCATGTTAAGATCCTGAGCCGCGGCCCAGAACGGATCATAATCAGGATGACTATAGGGGCGGTCGCCAGGTGCCTCGGCCCAGATCATTGCTCCCCTCATTCCCTTCTTTGCGATGCGGGTCAGTTCGGCTACCCCGGCGCCAATATCCTCAAGCGTGATTAGGCCCAGCGGGAGCAGCCGCTTCGGATCATAACTGCAATACTCGGTGGCCCAGTCGTTATACGCCCTGAAGCAGGCGGCACGCAGTTCGACATCGTCGAGGCCGTATAGCGGCATGCCCATCGAGGTATAGATGACCTCGGCCTGCACCCCGTCGAGATCCTGGTCTTTTATGCGAGCGGCCGCATCCCATACACTGGCCGGTGCCTGATCAAAGCCTTTCTTGTTATGTTCCGGGAGGTCCGCCGACGGGACACCGGCGCCAAAGAACGCCGCGACCGGAAACGGGTTAATGTTGGCGCAGACGAAGAACTCGCCGTCCTTGCCGTTCAAGCCGTGGACCGTATGCGGCGCACGATCGCGGAACCTTTTGTCGATCCGTTCCGACCAGATCGAAGGCGGTTCGACGAAATGCGAATCGGCCGAGATGACAGTTTGGTCAGCCATTGGTCAACTCTCCTTTTTGTAGCTTGCCAATCGGCGAATCAACTTTGGGCATACACCCGCGACAGGCATCGCCGCAATCTCAAGCTAAGCTGCGGTCCAAGCGTCATCGACCACCAGTTCGGCGCCGGTAACGTAAGACGCATCATCGCTAGCGAAAAACACCACACACCAGGCCGGCTGAGCGCCGCGCTTCATCGACGTCGTGTTGACCGCTGCCTGCTCATCTTCGGGCGCCATTGATCCTCAGCGGACCGACCTTGGTGCGGATCGCCGCCGAACGCCGTGTAGTGGATCGAACCCCTTCCTTTCCTTGACATTTTGGGACCTTGGTGCCAAAGGCCAACATTAGAATGTGGTAGTTCTGTCGATGCATTAGCTAATGTCAGTCCAGTAGGAGGTGCCGGCTTCCAACGGACAGCGAGTCATGAACCGCTGACAAACTCTGGCAATCGCTCCATAAGCGAAAAGGATGGTCCCCCATGGCTGAGTACGATCTGCTAATCAAGAACGGGACGATCGTGGATGGCACGCGGGTGCCTGCCTACCGTGGCGACATCGGCATTCGCAACGGCCGCATCGTCGCGATGGGTAATCTGACGGAAAGCGCCAGCAAGACCATCGATGCGACCGGCCTGGTCGTAGCCCCCGGCTTTATCGACATCCACACCCACTACGACGCCGCATTGAGTGGCGGCACCAAATGGGACCCGTACGCCTCGTTGTCGGGCTGGCATGGCGTAACGACGGTAGCAATTGGCAACTGCGGCTTCGGCTTTGCGCCGGTCAAGCCTGAAGACCGCGACCGCGCGATGCGGCGGATGGAGCGCACCGAGTCGATTCCGCTGTCGTGCATGCAGCATGGGATGCGTTGGGACTGGGTGACTTTCCCCGAATTCCTCGAAAGCCTGAACCGGGGCGAGCTGGGCGTGAATGCGGCGTCGCTAGTGCCATACTCGCCGTTGCGTGCCTACGTGCTCGGCAATGAAGCTGCTCGTGACCCCAAGTACACAGTGACCGAAGAGCAGCTCCAGCAGATGAAGAATATTTTACGCGAGGGGCTGAGCGCTGGCGGGTTTGGCTTCTCAGCGACCTGGAGTATGGCCAACCGCGACTACGATGGTGGCTATTTGCCAACTCAGGTGGCGCCACGCGAAGAATTCCTTGAGATGGCAAAAGTTATGAAGGAGTTCAACCGCGGCGCGATCGAGTGGACCATGGGCCGCGCGCTGCAGGGGCTCGGCCACGACTTCCTGGTCGAGTTGGCCCAAACGAGCGGACGGCCAGTTAACTGGAACGCGATTGCCTTCGATCCAACCCGTCCTGACAACTGGCGAAAGGAACTCGATTGGGCGGAGAAGGCGTTCAAGAAAGCCGTAGTCTTGCCGGTCAGTATCTGCGTACCAATAGAATTCGAGTTCACCCTCCAGAGCATCGGCCTGTTCGACGCCCTTCCGGCTTGGAATGAAGCCACTGTGGGTACGCTCGAAGAGCGCAAGGCCAAGCTCGGGGACCCGGCACGCCGTCCCGCGTTGCGGGCAGATATGGACCGCGGGAGATTGGCTCCGCGCGTCGAAGTCGAAAAGCGCAGTGGCGACGGTGAGGCCGGCCAGATCTCGATGTTCCGCTGGAATGAGACCTTCATTGACGAGGTGTATCTGGAAAAGAACAAGCACCTCGAAGGCCGCACGGTCGCAGAGGTGGCCAAAGAGTTGGGCAAACACCCAGTCGACACAGTCCTCGACCTGGCGGTTGAAGAGGATTTGAAGACCGAGTTCAACATGCAGGGCATGATCAACAACAACGAGGAGGCCGTAGCTCAGATCCTCAAACACCCGCTCTGCCTAGTAGGCGCATCCGACGGTGGCGCGCATACCAAGTTCCTGACGTTGGGCCGCTATCCGACTCATTTCCTGGCCCACTGGGTGCGTGACAAGCAGGTAATGACGCTGGAAGAAGCGCATTGGCGGCTCTCCACGATGATCGGATGGGCGATCGGGATCCGTGACCGCGGCTGGCTGCGTGAAGGAATGCCGGCGGATATCGTCGTGTACGATCTTGAGAATCTTAAGGTCAAGCCGATGGAGACGGTACATGACCTGCCGGACGGCGACTGGCGGCGTGTACAGAAGGCCGATGGCTATCGCTACATCATCGTCAACGGCCAAATCACCTTCCAGGACAATGTCTGCTCGGGCGCTTTGCCGGGCAAGATGCTACGCAGTTATGACCAGGCACCAGCGGCGTAATCTGCGCCTGCCAGCGGCCTAATGTAAAAGCGGCGGGCGTCTCGCCCGCCGCTGGAGCGGCGGGCGAGACGCCCCACAATTTTAGGGCTAGGGGCGCAGGTTGGTAGAGGAACATTCACCTGCGGCGCAGCCTTAATCATCGTTCCGATTGTCGCACGGTTCGTAGTCCGTTGGCGCCAGCCGCGATGCGCCACGCTAACTCAGAAACACGGGAACCCATTACGTGCATTCAGGCCCACGTTCTGCAAACACCGCCCGCGCCGACTGACACACGTAACTGTCGGCGGCTATCGTCCCAGAAAAAACGCAAGGCACCTCGCGGCAACTATCAAACGCTCATCAATGACGCGCGTCAGGATTACCTACGGCGGCCCAGCATCGCTCAACAGGTGGGAGCCGCGGTCCGCGCCGTGCTGCGCGAGGAGCTCGGGAAAGTGAAGGTCAGTGCTTCAGTTCAATATGTCAGTTGGATCGAGGCGGCGGTCTCCCAGTTCACCAGGAGCCGCGCTGATTCGGCGCGAGCGACATGCCGTGGATGTCGAAGGGTTTTGTTCGTGTGGTCGCCCACATTCAAGCCTCGGTGCGTTGACTCCCAGCGAGTTCGCGCAGCTCAAATCACAAAGGTTGATACCGCCCTTTGCGGGAAAATGATAACTCGAGTCTATTGCGCGGCGGATGGTGTCCGACCTCGCATATCCGGCCCCACCTATAGGAACTTTTTTTCCGCCGATGCCCGATGGCAGTTCATGGACATCCAGCTCACCGGAACAATCCGGCGCTAAGCGCAGATATCTACCTTTCAATCCGCGGCGGCAGTCTGACTGTCTATGGCGGCACTCTTTGTAAGCATTGCCTTGAGTAGGCGTGGCGGTGACATCGGCAACTCTGTCATGCGCACTCCGACCGCGTGGTAAATCGCGTTCGCCACCGCCGCCATCGGTGGCACAATCGCTATTTCGCCGACCCCGCGCGTACCGAGCGGATGGTCCGGGTTGGGCACCTCGACCACGATGGTCTCGATCATCGGCAGGTCGAGACAGGTCGGCATCCGGTAATCAACGGCCTTGAAACCAGCATCGATATCACCACGCTCTATTTGCAGGTGGTCGGCAATGTTAGGCGAACCGTCCTGGCCGCGCCCTGAAAATACAACAGGCGCGTCCGGTTTCATCGCGTCGTCCAGCGTCATCACCGGCTGCAGCACCTCGTAATCCACTTCGATCAGCCGCAGCGCTTCTTCTGCGATATGAGGGCTGCTCGCAGCCACGGCAGCGAGCGCATGGCCGTCATACAAAACCTTGTTGCGCGCGATCACGTTCTGCGAGATGTTGCGCACGTTGACGGTGTACTCACCCGCGATCGCCGCGGTTTCGATCTTAGACTCGGGAAAATCCGCCGTAACAACCGCGAAGAGGCCGGGCAGCTTCAGAGCCTGCTCGTAGTTGATCGATTAATGCAGGCATGGGCATGCGGGCTCCGCAAAACTTTGCCATGCAGCATCCCGGGAAATGAGTAATCGGCGCCGTATTTGGCACGCCCGGTTACCTTTTCGACGCCATCATGCCTTATCTGCCTGGTGCCGATAACCCTGAACTCATTTCTTCCGGCCACCGTTAAATCTGGCATGACCAAACTTCCGAGAGCATTTTGTCGCGCATATGATCAATCAACCCGGGGAATCAGCGTGATCACTTGCTGCATCAGGAGTCTTACGCGAGACTTCCTGACTTGTAAAAGTAATGCTAGCCGTTGAATCACTAGCGCCGCACCGCGAAGGGAACGGTTGAAGATTCTGTAGGAGAGAACCGATGGGTCCAAGGATAGCGATTATGGGCGTGGGTGCGCTCGGCGGGTACATCGGCGCGCATATGGCTCAAGCCGGAGAGGACGTGACCTTCATCGATCCGTGGCCGGAACACGTGGAGCAGATGCGCACCGCAGGCCTGCGTATTTCCCATTTGCGCGAGGTGCCGGAATTCACCGTCAAGGCGCGCGCATTGCATCTGATAGACGTGCAGCAACTCATCAAGGAGCAGCCGATCGACGTCGCCTTCGTCTGTGTTAAATCTTACGACACCGCCTGGGCGACGATGCTGATCAGCCAGTACCTATCGCCTACCGGCTTCGTCGTGTCGCTCCAGAACTGCATGAACGAGGAGACCATTGCAGGAGTGGTCGGTTGGGGAAGGGTGGTCGGTTGCATCGCTAGTGCTATCACCGTCGAGTTGTGCGAGCCTGGCCATGTCCGGCGCGCCTCGGGTAAGAGCGGGTCGCGGCATATCGTGTTTCGTACAGGGGAGGTGCATGGCCACACCACCGCACGCGTGCGGGAGGCATGCCGCCTGGTGGGCTTGGCCGATTCCGCAACGGTAACCGCCAATCTCTGGGGCGAGCGATGGTCGAAGCTCGTCGTAAATGCGATGGCCAACGGGATTTCCGCTTGTACCGGGTTACCCAGTGTGGAAATGGTCCGCAACTATGCGTTACGGCGCTTCGCCACCAAGGTCGGCAGCGAAGCAATCCGCGTCGGCCAGGCACTCGGATATCAACTTGAGCTGATTCATGACCTCGACCCTGAGATCATTGCCAAAGCCGGGGAAGGCGACGCGGACGCGGCCAAACTCTTCGACGAACGTCGGCTGGCGGAAGTGGACCGGTTGAGCGGCGGCGAGCACCGGCCGTCGATGGGTCAGGATATCATGAAAGGCCGAAGGACCGAGATCGATCTAATAAACGGTCTGATAGTACGCAAGGGGGAGGAGGTAGGCATTCGAGCGCCGGCGAACAGAGCGCTGACCGATATTGTCAAGCGCGTCGAGCGGCGCCAACTTGCACCCGACCCCCGCCACCTGATGGAAGTTCGGCTCGACTGACGGTCCTGGCTAGAGCGACCCACCCACGGTCTTCTCGAAGAAGCCAAGGATCCTTTGCCAACCGTCCTGCGCTTGTTCCGGTCGGTAGGTCTGGCGATACCAGGCAAAGAACGCGTGACCCGCGCCGTCGTAACGGTGGAATTCGTAATCTTTGCCAAACCGCTTGAGAGCCGCCTCTGTGCGGTTCACATGGTCTGGAGAAGGGTTGCTATCTTCATTACCGAACAAGCCAAGAAGCGGACAACGGATTCCTTCCGTCACGTCGATGGGCGCCACCGGCTGGGTGCTGGGCAACTTCGAGGGATCGTCGACCACAACATTACCACCCCAGCAGTCAACCGCGGCGTCGATACGGGCGATCCGGCATGCAGCGAGATAGGCTTGTCGTCCGCCCGAGCAGAAGCCAATCACGGCAACCTTTCCATTGCTATTACGTTGCGCTCGCTGAAACTCCACTGCCCCCGTCACGTCGCCGATCACCTGGTCATCCGGCATACCGCCCGCTGCACGTGCACGAGCAACGACTTCTTCCGACGCGCCGTCACCCAGACGGAAATAGAGATTTGGCGCAATTGCCGCATAGCCGTGATGCGCGAATTTGCGCGCCACTTCCGTGGTCCACTCATCCCAACCGGGAAAGTGATGAATCACAACGACGCCAGGGACCCGCCCCGAGCCAGTGGGATACGCGTAGTATGCCTCCCCGCGATCGCGATTGAACCCCTGGAATGAGACCATCTCTGCCTGTATGCCTCGAAACGCCATGGGAACCTCCATTTTGTTGAACGCACAGTCCTGACAGCGTGTGCCCCATGCGACTATTAGCATTCAGTAAATGAGCGCCCGGGGAAGCCGACGTTCTACTCATCGCAGCTCCGGCCAGAGAGTGAGAGCGGTTTCGCCGAATAGCCAACGCTGTTGCTCTGCAAGGCACGAACGACAGGTCCTCCTGTGCCAGCGCTAGTTGCTCCGTGAGTGGCCGGTCATGAGTCGCTGGAAAGTTTGACCCCCACATTAGGCGGTTGGCACCGAAATGGTCGAGTATACGGCCGAAAAATTCCCTGGAATTGCTTTTTCCCCGTCGTGCGGCGTACAAGGTCTCGGTCGAGAACTTCAAATACAAATTCGCGAAGCGCGCAAGTTCGAAAAGCGGTTGCAGGCTCTCGTAGGGCGGGCCGTCGCTCAGTCGTGAGGCTCCCAGGTGATCGAGCGCGACCGGAACGTTGGGGAAACGTTCGAGCACAGTATGGGCAGGGGCGCAACTTGACGAAATCGCGTCATGATACAAATCGGAATACCGAGCAGCCGCCGTCTGCCAGACCGGAAAAGTCTGCGGATCATCGAGAAAAGTCTCCGGTTCGGTGGTCGTAACCAGACGCAATCCTCGCGCGCCGCGTTCCTCGACCCAGCAGTTCAAGCGTTCGGGCGCATCATGCCGCCGCTGGGCGACGATCACCACACAGTCGAACTTATCGGGATGAGCGCGTGCGCAGTCGGCCGCGTAACTGTTGTCATACTCATACGCTCCATAGCCTTGCACCAGCACGGTCTTGTCGATGCCAGCTTTGAGGTTAAGCGACAGGAGCATTTCCCCGGGCGTATCGGTAACCCAATTCGCTGAATCCGCTCTGCGCGGATATTTCCATCGATCGTCCGAGATTACTTGTACGTGAGTATCAACAATGAGAGTTCGCACGCCTTCCCTCCTTCAACGCAGCGGAGGGGTTCTCCGTTGGACTAAATCATCGTATCTGAGAGCTGAACACTAACCCAGCTTGTACAAGCGGACCGCGTTGCCTGCAATCATATTATACTTGTCCCCTGGCGACACTCCCTTGAATTGCTCTTCAATGATTTTCATCGAGTGGGGCCAGGTGCTGTCGCTATGTGGATAATCGGAACTCCACATTTGCGTATCCACACCAATCAGTTCGCGCATCAAGATACCGGCCCGATCGTCGATGAAGGTCGAATAGATATTGTGCTTGACACAATCGCTGGGGAGCCGATTCAATTTCACGTTCAGCCATGGACCATGGCGCCGCAGACTCTCGTCGGCACGCTGTACGAAATGAATCAACCATCCGGTGCGCCCCTCGGCCGACACTATCTTCAGATTGGGGAAGCGGTCGAAAACACCGCCGAAGACGATGTCGGCCAGCGGCATTGAGTATGAGAAGTCGCGCATCACTTGATTGGCCATCCAAGGCCCGCCTTGACTGGGAGCACCGAAGGCAAAGGGACGATTCAGTCCGCGATGGAACGCCAGCGGTAGATCCAGTTCCTGCGCCAGTGCCCATAGCGGATCATAAAATTTGCGTAGTAGCGCTTCCACGGGAAGATTGGGATTTGGGCGCTGCGGATATGCCATCGCTCGATGTTGCGATGGAGTTCGTCGAGAGCATCCTGGGTGCTCTCTTCCTCGACCGGCAACAGCGGCGGGCCCATCAGGCGTATGGGATCGTAAGAGCAGAACTCGCCCAGCCAGTCATTGAAAGCTCGAAAGCACGCCAGGCGCAAATCGCGCTCCTTGATATTGTACATGCTGGCCGCAACGCCAAAGTATACGATCGAGGCATTACAACCGTCCGTCCTCATATCCTCAACGTGTTGGCGGGGATCCCACGAGCCACGAGCAATCTCGTCGAATTTAAGCCCACTCGGGATGTAACGCTCGGGAGCGCGCGCTTCACCTCTCTGCAGCGTGGCGGAGACCAGGCCGAAGCTGTGGACCTGGGCTCGTCGGGAAATTTCCAACCCTCGCCCCCATCGGACGTCGTAACAATTCGCGGGGCCGCATCCTTGAATTTCGCCGGTACACGTTCGATCCAGGTTCCGGGTGGCTCATTAATGTGGGAATCGGCAGAGATCACATCGTATTTCATGTGGTTCATTCTCTTACTGACTGCGTGCATTCACGCACGATTTTTGCCAACAAGTGGGCAGTGGTCCAGAAGGATGCTTTGCCTTACTGGGTTGGCAAAGATTCGAGCGGATGAAGCCCGATGGCTTTGTCCTGATTTGTCGAAGACTACTAAAAAGTGAGCGGGCGTTACGAGCGCTCGAAGCGGAGGTTAATAGCGATGGAAAAAAGACCCTTCGGAAAGCTGGGTGAGATAAGTTGCCTTACTCTCGGTGGCGGCGGTACCGGGCAGGTATGGGGCCCGACCAGCCGGGACGAAGCAATCGCTACCGCGCGCGAGGCGGTCGACGCCGGCATTACCTTTCTGGATGTCGCTCCCAGCTACGGCAACGGAGAAGCCGAACTGGTACTAGGTGAGGCGTTTAGCGGGCGTCTTCCCAATGGCGTACGCGTATCAACCAAGTGCATGCTCGGCAATCCTCCGCCTCATGAGGTGCTGCTCAGGCTTGAGCGGAGCCTCGAACAGAGTCTCGCCTGCATGAAGCTGCAAAGGATCGATCTCTTCTTTCTCCACGGCCAAATCGTGCCCGACGCGATGGCCGGCTGCCTTGAGGGGACGCCGCGCCGTCTCTTCGTCGAGGCGGTGCGGCCGGCCTTTGAACAGTTGGTTGCTCGTGGTCGTATCGGGGCCTGGGGCATTTCCGCAATCGGGGTTCCGAGCGCGGTTCTGGAGACGATTAACGAAGATCCGCCTCCCGCGGCGGTCCAGGCGGTTGCCAACCTGCTGGATTCCTTGGGTGCAATGAAGCGCTTTGATGAGGCTGCGCATCCTCGTGAAATCATAGCTGCAGCCCACCGTCGCAATATCGGCATCATGGGGATCAGGGCAGTGCAGGCAGGCGCTCTCACCGACGCCTTGGACCGCAAATTGCCGGATATCCATCCCGAGATGGTCGATTATCGCCGTGCCACCCCTTTCCGCGCACTGGCTCGAGAAATTAGCGAACCCCCGGCCGCACTGGCGCATCGTTATTCACTCTCGATTCCCGGCGTGTCGACGGTGGTCCTGGGGGTCAAGAATCGTGCTGAGTTGCGCGAGTGTATCGCGGCCGCCGAGCGCGGTCCCCTCGACCGTGAAGTTATCGCACGGATCGACACAGCGGTAGGAAGGACTGATTGACTGCGGCGTGTGCCGCGAAGTGGACAGCGCTGGCCACTGTCGGGTATGTCGCGCGCATGTCGCGAGAGGAACTTGTGTTGGCCCCTTTCCATACCAGTAGCGCGCGAGCCCGAGAGAGGATCGATTACTATCCGATGCGCTGCCCTTGTACTCTTTCGGCTGCTTGCGAAATACGTTACAAGCGGAGGTACATCCGATGAGAACCGGTGATGCGATTGCCGAAATCCTCAAGCGCGAAGGAATCGAGATCGTGATTGGCTACCCGGTTAATCACATCTTGGAGTATGCGGCCTCGGCCGGCATCCGTCCAATAATCGTTCGCCAGGAACGCACCGGACTCCATATGGCCGATGCGATTTCGCGCCTCAGCAGCGGGCGCACCGTCGGCGTGTTCGCGATGCAACATGGACCCGGTGCGGAGAATGCCTTTGGCGGCGTTGCCCAGGCTTATAGCGAGTCGGTCCCTCTGCTGGTCCTGCCCGGCGGATATCCGCGGCGTATTTCGCACGTGGCGTCGAACTTCAACTCGGTATTGAACATGAGGAACGTCGCCAAATTGGCCGAACCGATTACGGCCGCCGCCGAAGTACCCAATATTTTCCGCCGCGCCTTTTCGCGCCTGCGCAACGGGCGCGGTGGCCCTGTCGTGGTCGAGATTCCTGCCGATGTATGGAACGAACAAGTGCCGGAGCCGCTCGACTATGAGCCGGCACAAACCAGCCGCTTCGGTCCAGATCCGGCCGAAGTCCAGAGGGCGGCGGCCATGCTGGCTGGCGCGCAGCGGCCGGTAATTTATGCCGGACAAGGAGTGCATTATGCCCGCGCGTGGGATGAACTCCGCCACTTGGCCGAGCTGCTGGCGGCACCCGTAACTACCAGTCTTGAAGGCAAAAGTTCCTTCCCTGAGAATCATCCGCTTTCGTTAGGCTCTGGCGGACGGGCCATTCCGCAAACGGTCCATCACTTCCTGCACCACGCCGACCTGATTTTTGGTATCGGCTGCAGCTTTAGCGAAACCGCTTACGGCGTGTCGATGCCGAAAGGCAAGCGGATTCTCCATGCCACATTGGATCCGGATCATTTAAACAAAGATGTTCGTGCCACGATCGGCCTGGTGGGCGATGCGAGACTGACGCTCGACGCGCTCTGCACCGAGGTCGAAAAACTCTTGCCCGCACCTCGCCCCGCTTCCGCCGTCACCGCAGAAATCGCCAAGGTGCGCGAGGGCTGGCTCGCCCAGTGGATGCCGAAGCTGACCTGCGAGGAAACGCCGCTTTCCCCCTACCGCGTCATCTGGGATCTGCAACGTACCGTCGATAAGGGCAACGTGATCATCACGCACGATGCCGGCAGCCCGCGCGATCAGCTCTCGCCCTTCTGGATTTCGACCGAACCGCTCTCCTATATAGGTTGGGGCAAGACCACTCAACTCGGTTACGGCCTTGGCCTGGCAATGGGTGCAAAACTATCCCATCCCGACAAGCTCTGCATTAACGTGTGGGGCGATGCGGCAATCGGATTTACCGGCATGGACTTCGAGACTGCGGTGCGGGAGCGGATTCCAATCCTGTCGATCCTGCTAAACAACTTTTGCATGGCGATCGAATTGAAATTCATGCCGATTTCGACCCAAAAATACCGAGCCACCGACATCTCCGGGGACTACGCGGCGATGGCGCGGGCACTGGGGGCTTATGGCGAGCGGATTGTGACGCCCAGTCAAATCGTTCCTGGGATTCGTCGCGGTATCGAGGCCACGCAAAACGGCACACCAGCCTTGCTTGAATTTATCACCGCGAAAGAAACCACCATTTCCGAATTCAGGTGAAGCGCGGGGTGTTGATCCTGATAGCGCGAAAACCCGAACCGCTCACGCACACGCCAAGGTGTAAACGTCGCGGCATCCTTCCGGCATCAGGAACTCATGCCAAGTGGCGCCGCCATCCTGTGTTCCAAATAGCTGGCCGCAGCGTAACACACCGTAAACCTGGCTCGGATCCCGTGGATGGAGTGCGACACTCATCATCGTCGCTCGCGGGGTCATTGAATGCAGAAACAGCCGCCAGTTCGCACCATGGTCGAGGCTGCGATTAAATCGCTCCGGTCTCGCTCCGGGCGGCTGGGCTTAAACACGCATACATCACTTGAGAATCTTGCGGCGTGATGCGGATGTCGCGGCCATAGGTCAGCGGCGAAAATCGGCCGATCTCCATATCGCTCCATGTCAGGCCGCGGTCGGTGCTGCGAAACAGCCCCATCCGCACCGCGAGATAGACTGTAACCGGCTCCATCGCGCCAACGCATAGGGCGTGGCCATCCAGCATGCCTTTGATTTCGACCTCGGTCAGGAGGTGATTTTTGTAGCGCGGATTGTTCGCAAAGCGGATCAGCTCCGCACTGCAATCCTCCCAACTTTCTCCGCCGTCGTGGCTGCGCATGGCCCCGTTGACTTCCAACACCGCGTACAGCTCGTGAGGATGATGAGGATCCGCCGCAAGCCGCATCACGCGACACGCAAACGGTATCGGCACGCGGTTAGGGATCTTGGGGTCAGGCAACCGTCGCCAATGATCACCGTTGTCATCGCTACGAAAGACCGCCACCGGCGACGCGCGCGCGTACAACAGCTGCGGATTGTCCGGATGCACGAGAAGCGACCAGATCTCTACACTCGGACCGGCTAGGCCAAGCACCTGCCAATGGTCGCCACGATCGCGGCTGCGGTAGAGACCAAGCCGAGTGCCTGCGAAAACGACCTCTGGGTTCTGCGGATGAATCGTGATCGTATAGACGTCGTTATCTTCCGGCATGCCGTTGGTTAACTTCTCAAAATGATCATCGCCGGGGCGCAACCGGAAAATACCCCCGCGAGTTTGAGTTTTTCCTGCGAGCCGTGCGCCACCTGCATAGATAAATGTTTCTTCCATCACACGTTCCTTTAAGACGTAACGCCGTTCACGGTGGGTGCGATCAATCTCAATTGCCAGGCGGGGAAACGCCTCAGCTGATTCGCGCAGTCGCGCTGATGATGCGCTCTCGGGTGATCGGCAAGTCTCTGATCCGGAAGTCCAACGCCTGTGTTACCGCGTTCGCAACCGCCGCGGCGGCGGGGCCGTGAGCCGCCTCGCCGACGCCTAGCGGTGCGTACTCAGGAGCCTCGATCAGTTCAACTTCGAGCTCAGGCACTTCATCAAACCTTAGGATTGGATATTCCCGCCAGGATCGAGTGCCCACGCTTTGGTCGGCAAGCCGGACTTCCTCCTTCAACGTCCAGCTCAAGGACTGGATAATCCCTCCCTCGATTTGATTCATCAGCCCATCTGGATTGATTACCAGCCCTGCATCGACAGCACAGTAGACTCTCGAGACCCTGACGAATTCAGCTACTTCAACATTCGCGATAACGGCAACATACGCGGCAGTGTTCTTGTATGGCGCAAAACCAATGCCGCTGCCACGACCGGTGTCGAGTTCGGGGCTTGGCTTCCATCCCGACATCCGCGCAACTGTCTCGATCACTCGGCGCGCCCGCGGGTCCGAAAGGTGGCGCAAGCGGAATTCCACCGGATCTGCAGCGGAGGCGTGCGCCAGTTCATCCATGAAGGACTCGGTCGCGAATACATTTGCATACCCGCCCAAGCTTCGAAGGGAAGAGGTCCGGAAGGGCAGACCTGGAATGCTGTGGAGGATGATCTTGCGATGAGGCAGGTCGTAGACAAGCTCCGAGTTTCTGGTAAGACAACCGAGGCCTGTCAAAGAGTCGGTAATCGGCGGTTTTGATCGAGGGCATGCCTACGTGACCGATAGCTACGGCGAACCTTGCCGATTCCTCTTCGATCGGCGGAGAGCCGTGTCCCATTGCGACGAGCTTGCGTGCCACATGTGGAAAGAAAAGCTCCCAAAGTAGGTCGGACTCGAACCAGCCAGAAGACATGGGTTCATGTGCCGGGAGTAGCGTGTACCCCTACCAGGTTGGGACTCATCGAGAAGATACTGCACCGAATGTCGCCTGAGCTCTTGTAAAGAGCCGGGACTGCCGCTCATGCCGAGCCGCCGATGCTGCTGATAGCCTCTGCTCGGCAATCACTCGCTTCCAACCGCGCTCGCGCTAGTTCTAAAATCGCTTGGCGAAGCCCTGGCTCCTTGGGAGCTGGTCATATAATTGTGGGACGAACGACGGATGGACGATTGAAGATCGCGTCTTTCAACGTGAACGGGATCGCCGCTCGCTTGCCGAACCTTCTGCGCTGGCTCACCGAAACCAGGCCCGACGTCGTATGCCTTCAGGAATTAAAGGTCTCGCCTGACAAGTTTCCCGAGGCCGCGATTCGCGAAGCGGGCTTCGGCGTCATCTGGCACGGCCAGAAGAGCTTCAATGGCGTCGCGATCCTTGCGCGCGGCGCCGATCCGGTCGAGGTTCGCCGAGTCTTGCCCGGCGACCCTGACGATCTCCACAGCCGCTATATCGAGGGGCAAGCCGGCGGTGTGCTCGTCGGATGCCTTTATCTTCCGAATGGCAATCCCGCACCCGGCCCCAAGTTCCATTACAAGCTTCGATGGCTCGAGCGGCTTGAGAAACATGCCGAGACGCTGCTCGCCCTCAATTCGCCAGTCGTTCTGGCCGGCGACTACAACGTGATTCCCACCGAGCTCGATGTATTCGCGCCAGAGCGTTGGGTCGATGATGCCCTGTTCCGGCCCGATTCGCGGGACGCCTTCGCCCGACTACTCGCGCGCGGCTGGACCGACGCGCTGCGCAGGATGCATCCCGAGGAGCGCATCTACACCTTCTGGGATTACTTTCGAAATCACTTCGGGCGCGATCGCGGACTGCGCATCGATCATCTGCTGCTCAGTCCCTCGCTTGCGCCACGGCTCGTCGGGGCCGGCGTCGATCGCGAGGTTCGCGGCTGGGAGAAGGCGAGCGATCACGCCCCGACCTGGGTGCAAATCGCCGACTGATTTGTCGCAGATTTGCGTTCACGCGCTGTTGCAAGGGTTGGCCGCGGGCAACTGTCGAAGTCACAGATGGGGAATTTCCGGAAGGGTCTCGAGGGTTTAAATCCCCCCTCTCCGCCAGCCAGTCTGCTGATTGCGCGTCTCTCCATAAAGTCGCTCAAAATCCTCGCATGAGTGCGAGTTTGTGCCAGGGCAAGGAGACCGGAGAGGCGATTAATTCGGACCAGTTCGCAGATCGTTCGCAATTTCTCTCCGTTGAGCGACGAGCCGGATCCCCTCGCGCAAAAACTGCTTCAGCGCGCGTGGAGCCCTCAGATAGTCCGAACGAACTCTGACATCTTGTTCTGAAGATATTCAGAAAGGATCGCGACGCCGGTTCGCGATATCCACCATTCTACGCAGATCGTCGTCGCATATAATGAGCACACCCCGCTGTTGAGAAAAATTCTTAAATAACGTCCAATTAAATGCTTGGATCTGATCCGACGGCTGAGAGCGACACACGATAAAGTCCCAAAACCCGAGGGCTGGCTTTAGATAGCTGTACAATTGGCGCAGGTCATTGCGCTTTAGGTCATCAGTGTTTTTGGCATCCACTACTATTTCGGATGCGGAGTATTTATCTTTGAGGTCTTTCCAAAAACCTGAGTTGGCCCTGTTAGTAAACACAAGGTCTCGTATTTCGACACCTTCGTTTTCAGGCTCAGTGCGGCTTTGAACTTGTCCATTCTTAAGCTCATTACGAAAGAGAAAGTTGAAAACTCTACGGACTTGACGTTCATAGTTAGCGAAGTGTTCGTGTCCAACAGGTATGCTCTCCATAAGACGCTCTAGTTCCTCTCGGATAGCCGCTCCGATCGTACTCACACTTGCTATGGACAATGAAGTCACAACTTCTGGTGCTTTGGCTGCAGTCCATTGCTCAGGATAGCGACCTCGCCCCCCATGCCTCTGTGCGGCATGGTCGCCAATTGCTCGATCAGGTTCCGGTCGAATTGTTTCCAATCCGGCTTTACCAATGACATTCTGTCTAAAAACTCATCCCACGTCATATCGCGCGTTTCGCGCGCGTCGTCTCGAACTCCGTTGTACGTGATCAAAAGAGCAGTTAGTAGTCCTGGCACCTCGATGATCTCTTGCTTGAAGGAAAACGTACTCGGGAGCACGTCGTGGAAATCTGAATAGCTCGGTCGGCGAATGAGTCAAGGAAATGAGCCAACTTCTCGCCTCGTCTGGCAAATACAAATTCGTTACCCCCATTTGGGGGGTCCAGTTGCCCCGCCGAAAAACCCAAGTCGTAAGCGTCGGGTGCACCACCGCGTCGGTAGAACCGGGCTTCTATTACCCCGCTATCTGTCTAGCACACCCGCTGTGAGAACTCAGATATTGCTGTCTTTTGTCAGGCAAACCGAGGCGAGCCGCTCCGCGGTCGTTCGGCCTCCGGCCTTCGTTTTGGTGTCTCGGGCGCGGCTTTTCTCCCCTGCGGTTGGAATGGTTGGCCGGTCATGGGCGCTCGGTCTGCCCGAAGACGCGCGGGTTCAGTCATCAAGTCTAGTCGGGATGTCAATCATCATCCGAACATCACCCCTCGATATCAACTGAAATTCCCCCTCCCTGGTGTGTTGTTTGTATAGCGGCACCAGCGATTCCCAGCGGAAGCCCGCCACAACGCTGTTTCGACTGCCTCTAAGTTGTTACTAGGTCTAGTGTAGCGTCCCATTGATAACTTTACACACGCCACGACGTCTGCTAGCCCGAAGTTCCCCCGTCTTTAGTCGGAAAGTCCTTAGTTTACAAGCGTATAGACACGTTTGAGCGTGATTCTGTAGTCATGTAATTTAGGCTGAGAGTATTGACAGGCAAACTGCTGAACCGTATATTGTCGGCATGTATATCGCGGTCGTGCCGAACCGCAACTCACCGCCGGCGATTTTA